>Ga0153916_10000001_pt1 | contig 265662 bp, 210 predicted proteins | sample Opewatmetagenome_FD_109642 | JGI IMG/M metagenome (GOLD analysis project Ga0153916, IMG submission 109642) | Freshwater wetland microbial communities from Ohio, USA - Open water 3 Core 3 Depth 4 metaG | ecosystem: Environmental > Aquatic > Freshwater > Wetlands | place: USA: Ohio, Lake Erie...
CCCCCCTTATATTCCCCCCTTCAATAGAAGGGGGGAAGAAGAATCGATGCAGGTGGGGATACCCTGCGGCATATTGAAATCAGATTCCGTCAGGTGAGGACACCTGACGGCACCAGGACAACCCCCCTTTTGTTCCCCCCTTCAATAGAAGGGGGGAAGAAGAATCGATGCAGGTGGGGATACCCTGCGGCACATTGAATAGCATGGGCGGGACGCCCAAGCTGCAGTTAACCCCCCCCTTTTATTTCCCCCCGGGTACCGGGGGGAAGGTTATGGATTGTCGGGTTCGTAAGGAACCCGACCTACAAACCGCTGTCACGTGAGGACACCTGACGGCACCAGGACAACCCCCCTTTTATTCCCCCCTTCAATAGAAGGGGGGAAGAAGAATCGATGCAGGTGGGGATACCCTGCGGCATATTGAAATCAGATTCCGTCAGGTGAGGACACCTGACGGCACATCGAATTTATGCGCGGGGTGTGGTGCCCACCATACGATCCAGAGGATAATGCAGAGCTTTGGCAAGCAGCACGCCGATCGCCATGCCAACAACCACATCCGACGGATAATGCAATCCCATGTATATTCGGGAATAGCAGACCATTAGCGCCAGGACGTAGAACAGGGGAGCCAGGTTTCCGAAATAGTGCGACCAGAAGACGGCTTGCCCGGTCAAGTTCGCGGCGTGACTTGAGGGAAATGAGAACGAGGAGTTGTAGGTCAGAACCGGCAATTTGGACGTGACGATCCAATCTCCTTCGATAAAGAGGCGAATTCCGGGCAGGACATTACACGGTCGGACACGTTCGACCAGGGGTTTCAGGATGCTTGCCGAGACCTGGTCGGTCAGGACGACCAAGACCAGCGCCAACGAGGCAATCAGCCTGCCCTTCCGTTTTCCCCACACCATGACCGCCAGCCACACGATGACCAGGAGGGGCATCCATTGATTCAGGTCAGATGCCGCCGGCAGGATGCGGTCGAAGAGACGATTCGCCAATGAAGTATTGATCAGATGGAACCAATAATCGTCAAAGCTCTGCAGACCTCTAAACACGTTGGACCACATGACGACCTCGCACTATTCTTGGTATTGGCGGGTTGTGCCAATATAACACTCGCTTGGAAGAAAATCAAGGAAAACTCTATGTATTTCGCACTCGCTTTCGGTCACCATTGATTCCTTAGCAGGGGCGGGACGCCCAAGCTGCAGTTAACCCCTCCCTTTTTATTTCCCCCCGGGTACCGGGGGGAAGATGGCTACAAACCGCTGTCACGTGGGGACACATGACAGCACGTCAAATATCCAACAACCCCCCTTTTGTTCCCCCCTTCAATAGAAGGGGGGAAGAAAAATCCGTGCAGGTGGGGATACCCTGCGGCACATTCTTCTTCATTCCGCAGGGTGGGGACACCCTGCGGCACATCGAATAGCAGGGGCGGGACGCCCAAGCTGCAGTTAACCCCCCCTTTTATTTCCCCCCGGGCAGCGGGGGGAAGGTTATTGTTACCCTCCTTCTTTTCCCCCCTACTTCGTTGGGGGAAGACGGCTACAAACCGCTGTCACGTGGGGACACATGACAGCACGTCAAATATCCAACAACCCCCTTTTGTTCCCCCCTTCAGTAGAAGGGGGGAAGAAAAATCCATGCAGGTAAAGACACCCTGCGGCACATTCTTCTTCATTCCGCAGGGTGGGGACACCCTGCGGCACATCGAATAGCATGGGCGGGACGCCCAAGCTGCAGTTAACCCCCCCCTTTTTATTTCCCCCCGGGTACCGGGGGGAAGGTTATTGTTACCCTCCTTCTTTTCCCCCCTACTTCGTTGGGGGAAGATGGCTACAAACCGCTGTCACGTGGGGACACATGACAGCACGTCAAATATCCAACAACCCCCCTTTTGTTCCCCCCTTCAGTAGAAGGGGGGAAGAAAAATCCGTGCAGGTAAAGACACCCTGCGGCACATTCTTCTTCATTCCGCAGGGTGGGGACACCCTGCGGCACATCGAATAGCAGGGGCGGGACGCCCCAGCTGCAGTTAACCCCCCCCCTTTTATTTCCCCCCGGGTACCGGGGGGAAGGTTATTGTTACCCTCCTTCTTTTCCCCCCTACTTCGTTGGGGGGAAATATCTCAACCTCCTTCGTCAGACAGCGTCACCATTTCTGAAGATGAGTCTGCCGTTTCTGGAACCTGAGTCAGGATCGGCAGATCGAGGCGGAAGGTTGTGCCTTTGCCGACGGCACTCTGGACCGAGATTGACCCGTGGTGCTGTTGAACGATGCCCAGACTGATCGACAAGCCGAGCCCAGTACCGTCTCCGACTTCCTTGGTGGTGAAGAAAGGCTCGAAGATATGATCGATGTCTTCAGGTCGGATGCCGTGCCCGGTGTCGGACACGGTGAGGATCAAAGTGAAGCCGTCATCGGAAGCTTTCGAAGAGACGGTAAGGATTTTCTCCCAGCCCTTGTCGGGGAAACGACCTTGATATCCCTGCTTTTCATACCGATCCATGGCATCGCGGGCATTGGTGAAAAGGTTAATCAGCACTTGCTCGATTTGGTTCAAGTCGCCCATGATTGGGGGGATGTTAGCCGGGACATCGACGCGGATGTCTATGCCATGGATGCGGAGTTGCTCGCCCAGGATGGAGAAGGCGCCGTCGATGGCGTTGGAAATACTGATAGGATGGAATTGATCTCTTCCTTGATAGGAAAATCCTCTTAAGTGATTGATTGTATTCGCCATGCGATCGACCATGGCTTTAATCATCTCCAGATTGCTGTATAGCGAATCTTCGGTGAGTTGGTTTTTCTTCTGGAGCAGTTTCAGGAGGTCTGCCGTGATGGAGATTCCGTTCAGCGGCTGTTTCATTTCGTGGGCAATTCCAGCGGCGATTTCGCCCAGGACCGCCAGACGCGAGGAGTGCACAAGCTGAGCGTCTTTGGAGCGCAGTTCCGCGGTGCGCGCCTCCACCATTACCTCCAACTGGGTGTTGTACTGTTGAAGTTTATCTTCCAGGCGTTTCTGGTCGGTGATATCCACTCCGATGAAGAGATACCCGCCGGGCTGACCATTCTCGTCGATGGGAGTGGCGGTCCAGGAGACAGTTCGGATACCTTTGAGGGTTTTGATCGATGTTTGGAATGGTCTGGCGGGATCTGCCCGTTTCAGGGATTCGGGTTCGAAGGGGATCGGGGTTCCCGGGGGACTGTTCGGCAGCAGGCGGTGGAAAATATCCAACGAGGTGGCTTCTTCGGCGGGAATACCAGTCTGGGTGGCAGCGAATTTGTTCCAGAGACTTATCCGACGGTCGGAGGCAACGAACAGAGCAAAGACTTTCGCCGCATCGAGGAGTTGCGAGGAAAAGTTCATGGCTTTTTGCAGTTGGCGGTCGCCGTGCTGCACGCGCTGCTCCAACTCGTGGGCATATTTCTGGACCCGGCGTTCCAATTGACGGCGTTCCGTGACGTCGTAGAGGGTATATATTTTCCCGCCATTCATGGTTTTATGCCCGGCAATCAGCGCTCGGGGAAACGGGATGACGATAGCGGAAAACCAGCGGCGATTGATGCATACGTCGGGAAGGTCGGAGGGTGTTTCCAACAAGTCGATGGATGACAACACGGGTTGGGCTTGGCGAACGATTTTCTTCAGGATTGGAATCGAGTCACACGAGGCACCGATGATCCTGCTGGATTGTTTTCCGACGATTTGCCGTGCGAATTCGTTTACTTCCAATACGTTATTATCTCCGTCGGTAAAGAATATGCCCAGATTGATCCCGTTGATCAGGGTTCGCAATTTTCGATGTTCCGACTCGATCTGCTCGTGGCTTTCGGCGACTTCCCGGCTTTTTTCTTTGACAAGTTCCGCCAGTCTTTCTTGGTAGATTTGATTTTCGAGGCGGAGATTATAGCGTTCCAGGGCTTTTTCGATGGTTCGCTGGAAGATTTCCATCTGGAACGGTTTTTCCAGGTAGTCGTCGGCGCCGGATTTCAAGGCATTGATTGCAATGTCGTAATTCGGATACGCCGTGATCACGATCACCTCGGTATGGGGTGATGATTTCTTGATGTCGCGCAGGATATCCAGACCGCTCATGTCGGGCAGTTTGACGTCGGTCACGATTACACCGATCCGGTCGTCGTCATGGAACGATGTCAATCCGTCTTTTCCGTTGGCTACCCGGGTGACAGCGAAGCCGTTGGCATTCAGATGACCCACGCAGATCTTAGCCAATACGTCTTCGTCTTCGATGATCAGGATATGACTGCCTTTTTCGAAATCCATGTTAGGTTCCCTCTGAAGAGATTGGAAAAGCAAGCTCTCAAGAATGTTGAATTTTGAATGTTGAATTGGCATTCAGTGAATGTTGAATTTTGAATTTTGAATGTTGAATTGGCATTCCGTGAATGTTGAATTTTGAATTTTGAATGTTGAATTGGCATTCAGTGTCGGATTTGGGGCGTCGAGAATACCCCGGATTTCGTAATTTCAATCACTGAGCGTGTCTCTGACCGTTTATTCGACCGATTCCTATCCACGTCTGACCGCCCCAGAGGTTACCCCACGAATTTTTGTATCAAGTTGTTCAGAGTCTCCAGATTGAACGGTTTTTCCAGGAAACCATCGGCACGGGCGCTCTGTTCGGAGAAGAATCTCCGGAGATGGGCGTAACCTGTGATGAAGATAACGGGGATATCCGGTCCGATTTTCTTGATGGCTTTCAATAGCTGGAATCCATTCATCAGAGGCATATGGATATCGGTGATGACGAGGTCGGGATGATGACTCAGGACGATGTCCAAACCTTCTTGACCGTTCTGGGCGCCGCTGGCTTCGTATCCCGAAAAGGTCAGGAAGCTTATGATCAGGTCCCTAATGACCTGGTCGTCATCCACGACCAAGATTCGTTTTTTCAAACCTTCCATGGGTCAGTTTCCTTAGGGGTTGCTTCTTCCACGAGGCATCGGTGACGAGGCTGATCCTCACCCGGTTCATCGTCGCACGGGTTTCCAGCCCGTGCGATTCCATGGGCAAAATGTCCATTGGACAAACCCCTGTTGGGTGCGCTCTGATTCATCTGTCTTCGCTCGCGGAATGCACAACGTTCAGAAAATCCTGAAGAACGGATGCTTCGGGTCTGGGCTCAGCCGTTTGGTCACTTTTCTTGGACTGGCTCAGGTCGAGCATCGTTACACCTTCGATCGCATAGTCTTTCACCATCGGTTCGCTCAGCTGCCGCAATTGATTCATAATATCTTTTATTTTATAGACTTGGCTGATTATGATGTCGAGGAAAAGGAGATCTTCGGGTGACAGATTATTCACTTTGCGTTTAAGGAATTCGGAATAGCCGAGAATGACTCCCAGCGGGGTATTGATTTGATCATTGGCGGTGACGGCTAATTGGGTAATGACACGGAGTTTTTCAGTTTTAATCAGCTCTTTTTCGAGTCGTTTGGTCATGGAGATGTCTTTTTCGACCACTGACATTCCGATCACTACGCCCAAGGAATTGACGATGGGGGAATAGGTGGCAGTGACCGGGAATATGGTTCCGTCCTTCTTTCGGCGGTAGATTTCTTTCTCAGTGAAGGAGCCCTGTTGCTCGATGATTCGGAGGACATCCTGGGCGGTACGCTCGTGACTGGGCGGATCGACGAACTGGTCGATGACTTTTCCGATGACTTCGGACGCGCGCCAGCCGTATATTTGTTCGGCGCCGGTATTCCAGACGATGACGCAGCTGTTTCTGTCCACGGAGAAGATGGCGTCCTGGGAGTTATCAATGAGATTGTCGAGGTACTCTTTGATCTCCTTCAGACGGTTGATTTTTTCTTTGAATTGGTCGTGGATTTTGTGGATGTTGTATCGTTTCAGGGCTTTTTGGCACAGGAACGGCAATTCTTTGACCGGCAGGGGTTTTTTTACATAGTCATCGGCTCCAGCACGGATCAGGTCAACGACCAGTTTTTCCTTGCCATGGGCTGTCATCATCACCACTACCACATTGGGGACCTGTGCTTTCGTCCACCGGAGCATTTCCTGTCCAGAGATTGACGGCATTTGGACGTCCAGGAAGAAGATCGGGTAATTGCCCTGCGATAGCAAATCCTTGGCAGTTTCGGGATCGGAAGTAGTGGTTACGTTCCAGGCATCTTCGTGGAGGACGGCTTTGACCAGTTTGAGGATATCTTCGTCATCGTCAAGCACCAAGATATTTCCTTGGGAATTCAGGATTTGCCATTGGGAGAGCGAGGAGTCTTTGTCTTCGGAATGATCGAGGCAGGTCAGGACGATTTCGATCAGACGTTGTTCATCGTAAGGTGCTTGGATATAGGCATTGGCGCCGACGTCGCGGGCTAATTGTTCGGCGATGACATCTCGATAGGTGGCGGAAACCAGAATGATAGGAATATCTTTGCAGCCATGAAATTCGCCGCTTTTCATGATCCGACACAATTGGAAGCCGTCAATGGAAGGCATGTTAATATCAGATACCACCAGGTCGATATTTTCCACGGTCAATTTCTGAAGGGCGTCTTCGCCGTCTTTTGCCGTGAGGATATTGTGGAAGCCGTGGCGATTGAATTGGGCGACCATCATTTGCAGGAAGTCCAGATCATCATTGACCAGCAGGATGCGATTGCAGAGAGGGTCCTTGCAGTTTGAGGGGCGATTCCCTGTAATTGGTCGTCCAGATGTGTGATTTTCAGCCATTCCTGATACTTTCCGATATGATTCAAATTTCGTGTGTTGGGTTACGGGCAGAAGCCTTAACCCAACCTACGTCCCGTCCTGCTTCTCCACTGTTGGGTTACGCAAGGCTAACCCAACCTACGTCCTACGTGCTGGTTCTCCACCATTGGGTTACGCAAGGCTAACCCAAGCTACCTTTACCGTGGAGTTTTGATGATAGCCTCCAGATCTAATAATTTGCGGGCAATCTCCAACCAGTCCGACAGTTCCGCCGCGGTTTCTATCTGGGCACAGATGCTGGATATTTCCGGGAATCCATAGCTTTCGCCCGATCCTTTCAGTTTATGCGCTGCTTTTTGAAGCTCCTCTGCGTTCTGCTGCACCCACAATTCCCTGAGATTCCCGATTTTGTCGGGCAGCGCGGCGGCATAGTAGTTTCTCAGTGACTGCAGCACGGCGTCCAAGTCTTTTGTCATGTTGACCTCACTGCCGTATCCGACTCGGTTGACGTGAGCGGCTCATCGCAGGTTGAATGTCGTTCCAGAGCATGATTGATCTGTTGCAGCAGCTCCCGGGGATCGAAGGGTTTGGACAGGAATCCCGCAGCTCCCAGATCCAAGCCTCTTTGGATGTCCTCGGAACGGCTATTGGCGGAAAACAGGAACATTGGGATATGACAGAGCCTGGGATCGTTCTTGGCTGTTTGCAGAACGTCATACCCGCTCATGTCCGGCATTTGCACATCCAATAACACTATCTCCGGTTGATGCTTGGCGACCAGTTCGATTCCGTCGCGACCGTTGGAGGCGATGTGTACGTGGTGTCCGCCGAAAGTCAGTGTAGTCTCGACCAGCATCGATATGTCCGCTTCATCTTCAATCACGACGATTTCAGCCATGTTTCACCCCTTCCGATATTGTCTTCGACTCTGTCTCACATAGCACCTTCGGGCATGATCCCGAAGCGTGATCAGCCCCTACGAGGTTTTCGGGAGCAGTCGTGGGACCGTCCGGCAGGACGATTCGGAAACAGCTGCCTTTCCCCACTTCACTGTCGACGCTGATGCTGCCGCCATGCTCTTCAACGATGGCTCGGCAGATTGCCAAGCCCAATCCAGTGCCTCCGACCTTGCGTGTCAAGGTGCTGTCCACCTGGTTGAATTTTCCGAAGATTCTCTGTTTTTGATCGTCGGGGATGCCGATACCGGTGTCCTCGACCTCGATTCGGACGCTTCCGTCCAGTTTCAGTCCCCGGATGACCACTTCCCCGGATTCTGTGAATTTCAGCGCGTTGGACAATAGGTTCTGCAGTACTTGGATGCATCTATTACGATCCGCCCATACCTTGAGATCGTCGGGTACCTCGACCCGCAATTTCACGTCACGGTCGAGGGCATAGTTAGTCAGATCTTCCGCGACCTCTTGTGCTATCGCGCGGAGGTGGCAGTTTTGAGGATTGATTTTGATTCGTCCGCTCTCGATTTTGGAGAGGTCCAGGAGATCGTTGATCAGTTGGATTAGCCGATCAGCGTTTCGGAGGCACACAGTCAGATATTGCGCGATTTTCTGATCCACGGCGCCGACCATGCCGTTCAGGATTACACTGACCGACCCTTTGATGGACGTCAAGGGCGCCCGCAATTCATGAGACACGGTCGTGACGAAGTTGTCTTTCAATTGATCGAGGGTTTTCAGTTCCTGATTCAGTTTTTCCAATTCGAAATTCTTTTCCGCCAATTGCTGCGTCGCGTGTTCCAGGCTTTGATTCAACTCGACCACTGAGTCGTTCACAGCTTCCAATATTTCGCTCTTCTCTCTCATCGCCTGCTGGAGCTGCTTGAGTTCCGAGATGTTCTGGATTAGTTCGACGATAGCATGGGTCGAGCCGTCCGGATTCTTCAGCGGCGAGCATACGGCAGAATAGCTGTTCGATCCCATGGCGAATTCGACGCGCTTGAAGGAGTCAATGTTCGTCGGGTCATTTAAGGGACAGCTGGTACACGCGGAAGCAGCCCCCAGCGATTGATAGCATTTCCTTCCCACCAGGTCGCCCATGGCTTCGCGCATACCGGGGTTCTGGTAGGTAACCACATAGTCTTTGTTGATGACTCGAATCCAGTCTGTGATGCCCGATAGGATTTTCTCGGTGAGATTCAAGCGCTCCTGGCAGACTTCGGCGGTGGATCGAACCTCGTCCGCCTGGAGTTCCAAGCTATGCTTGGCGTCCGCCAACTCCTCAATAACCAGCTCCTGTTGAGTGATTCTACTCAGCAGAGTTTGCTCGAGGTGGATTTGAGGGGTGATGTCTGTGGCAGATACCACCAGGGCTCGGGCATTGAAGAGGTTAACGGGCGTTGCGTGGATGCCGACGATGACCTGAGCGCCGTCCTGGCGGACGATTCTGGCTTCGAATTCTTCGGGAGTCCGCCCGCCGTTCAGCGCATTCAGGAATTGCTCTTGCACGTCGGGAGCATCATCGGGGAACAGGACGAATTGGAACGCCTTGCCAATCAGGACGTTTCGGTCGAATCCCGTCAGGTCCTCGAACATTTGGTTGATGTGGATGATATGGTCGGCGGCGACCAAAGCCATCGGAATATTCAGGTCCTCGAACGTCTGCCTGCCGATTTTCAGCATGGCGAAGCTCTTTCGAAAGGCGCCATCATCCGTCAAATAACATTGTGCCACCCGTTCCAATCTTGGTAGGTGTTTTTCCAGGTCGTGGCGGGGTCCCGCCAGAGCCAGCCATTTGGGGTATGATTTGGCGGAGTTGATGGGAATCAGCCACATGCCGCATTTTCTCAATGGTCGGCGAGGATCATCGCTGGAAGAGAGGGTGCGATAATCCACGATCCATACAGCGTTTTCAGATGTTTTCGATGTGCTTTTTCGGGAACGTTCCGGCCACTCCCACTCCAATATCGTATTGCGCCAGTTTTCGATTTCGGTCATCCCGTTTCCGTCGTTTTGCATTGCCAATAATACGTTGGCTCGCGCGGTCAAACCGACGGGCAGTCCGCAATTCCTCCGGGATTTTTCGGAATCTTCCAGCAGCAGGATTATCTGAGCACCGCTGTTCTGGAACGCCGTTTCGACGAAGAATCTGTTTAGATGATGGGAACAATCACTATCAATTTCAAAGGTATTCAACAGCCGATCAATCCTTGCCAGTGCGTCATCCGAGAATCGATCCTGACCTGATGAGCTACGGCGCCTGATTGACCAGCCGATAGCCAGCCCAATAATCAATGCGAACAATGTTGTCAGAACCCAGGTCATAATCGATTCATCGCTTTCAGAAATTGAGTCAGTGAGTCAATCGCAGGAGCATCCGCCCACAATCATCCGCGGGCTGGAAGCCCGTGGCAATCGAAGTGAGTCACGCCGCTACGTAGCGGAGTCTTCGTCGATGGCAATAATCGTCTCTGCGGGCGATCGTAGGCGATTATTGCTTTTGCTCTTTGATCGGTGACCAACGATAGCTCGATCGCGGCGGATGGTCACGGATACTTCATTTCCCGCTTTGTTGTATCGAATGTCATCGACATAGTGTTTTACCAGGAAGATACCTCGTCCGCCTTCGTTTTCAAGATCAGCCGGGGTGCTTCGGTCCAGGACACGTTCCCAATGGAACCCGTCGCCCTGGTCGGCAATGGTGATGATGATTTTTTCGTCGTCCAGATCGACTTTGATTGATACTGTTTTGTTTGCGTCTTCTTTGTTGCCATGTATGATCGCGTTCAGGAACAATTCGTCCACGGTCAATGGGATATTCATCGCGACCAGTTTTTCGGGGAAGCCCAGCAAGTTCGCCAGACCGGCGATGGTGCCCGCGACCTCTTCCATCAAATTCTTCCTGCTGGGCAGGACGAAGTGGAGTTGTTGGGTCAGATAGGGTTGGATGGCTTTCGCTGGCGTTCGACAACTGCGGGCTCGGTTGCCGATGTTGATGATATTGCTGATTTCTTCCAGGCTAAATGGTTTATTTACAAAGTTATATGCTCCTTGCCGCAGAGCTTCGATGATTACATCTTGCGTCTGGAGCCCGGTCGTGAGGATAGTCAGGGTTCTTGGATAACGATCGTTGATAATTCGGATCATTTCCAGACCGCTGATCTCGGGCATAATCATGTCGATAATCACGAAGTCAAATTCCTGTTTTTCAAGATGGCGCATCGCGTCCTTTGCGCTCTGAGACACTGCCACCTTATGACCGGACATTTCCAGAGCGACCTGGAGCAATTCGCAGATTTCGATTTCGTCGTCTATAACAAGGATTCTACTCATGGAAGAACTCGGTTATAATATCTCCAGCCTCAACACAAGCGCATGCTTCACTCACCCTCGACCGACGTCCTGGTCCGGCGATGCCGCTCAGGGACATTGACCCGAGGATCGACCTCGATCACAAGCAGCGACAGGTCGTCTTCAATCGCTGCACCGTTGCGGAATTTGTAAGCGTCTTCGAGGATCGAGTCGGGCAATTTCTCGAGGGGATCCTGGCAGTGGTTCTTCAGGCTCTCTCTAAGTCTTTGGAATCGGAAAGCCTGATTTTCCGGGTTCCGAATTTCGAGGATTCCGTCGGTGTAGCATAGCAGGCGGTCGCCGGGATGCAGGGTGATTGACCGTTTTCGATACTCGACATCGGCATCAAAGCCGACCAGGAATCCTGAGTTGGTCAGGGTTTTCAATCTTGGAATTTTGCTTTGCACCAGAATCGGCGGGGGATGTCCCGCCAGGACGTACTCCATTTTCAATGGATCGCGGTCGATTCTGCCGAGGAACAGGGTCAGATATTGGTGTTTTTCGAAGATGCCCTTGAGTTCAAGATTCAACTGGGCGACGGTTTCGACCAGGTCTTTTGGTTTACGTGCCCAAGCACCGAGCAGGACTTTCAAGACGGCAGTACCGAACGCCGCGGGCACTCCATGCCCGGACACGTCCGCCATGACAATGCCGACCGACCCATCCTCCAATGTAGTGACATCGTAGAAGTCTCCGCCGACTGCGCTGGTGGGTTCGTACCGTGCCGCGAATCGGCAGAAGCTGTTCGAAGGAAACTGGCGAGGAAGCAGGTTGGATTGGATGATTCTGGCGATGCTCAACTCTCGATCAATCCGTTTCTGTCGTGCCAGCAAGTGTTTGCCGGTTTTACGCAACGACTCGCGTTCGTGCTCGACATTTTGATAGAGCTGGGAGTTCTCCAATGCCAGCGCAGCTTGGCGCGAAGTGATGGAGAGCATTTTCAGCATTTGAGGGGTGACTTCTCTTTCCTCCATCGATGACCACAGCATCAACATACCCAGCACCCGACGAGCCGTGTAGAGGGGCACCAGAATGGTCTGTAGGGGTTCAACATGTTGAACCCCTACGTTGGAGAGGTTCGGAACCACCGACGGTCGTCGTGTTTTCAACACCCATGAGAAGATCTCGCAATCGATTTGTGACAGTATCTCATGTTTTGCCCAGGTTTTCTTTTTTTGCGGAACGACTCGGGTGACCTCGAATTGGAAATTGTCGGGATTGACCAGACACAGAGCCATTCCCTGGACCTTAGCCATGTTGCGGGCTTCGGAGAACAGGACCTCGAAGATCTGGTCTGTTTCCGCGGTCAGATCATTGCGCCCCACGACGTCGAACAGGGCTTCCACGCGCTCCAACGATTCGACCAGTGCCCGATTCAGGTTTTCCAGGTACGTAATCCGATGTCGGGTTTTGTCCTCGACAGGCAGTTGTCCGGTGCAGGTTCCCAAAGACATAGAGGTGCTTTACAATTGTTCCGTTATCGTTTTCCTACCTTGGCGCACGGCTAATGACTTCCCTTCTCTTCCCCCCTGCTGTCGTAGGGGGGAATGTGCTGTCAGGTGGGGACACCTGACAGCACTACAACACCTGACAGCACTACAACGCCTGACAGCACTGCAGCAGTTACCCGGGTTGCGAATAATCCGGTGCGCCTTCGGGATCGTCCATCTCGAACATGGCGACCACCTGGGGGTACTTTTCTTCCAGTTCTGCCATGATAGGCTCCAGTTTTGCGGGATCCAGAGCCAGGAATTCCCAACTCCAGGGATCGAGTTCCGGCATGACTTTGTCGCCGCCGGAACCGAAGAGCTTTGCTTTCGCCAAGATGTCCGCCAGATGTACGATGGCGGTGTCGCGTCCATGCCTTCCGGCGGACGCCGGATGATGGTGATTGGCGATGATGACGGTCAATTTGTCCGGCAACCGCCAGTGGGTCGCCAGCATCTGCCCCACCACCGTGTGGTCATAGTCCAACAGGTCTCGCTCTGCCGTATAGAAGGTGATATCTTCCTGTGCAGTCCGCCGCAGTACTTCCACATACTCCTCGTGGAAATAGCGGTCCATCACCACTTTTCCGATATCGTGGAGCAAGCCTGCGACGAAAAGTTCCTCCAGCTCGGGATGTCCCAGATGCCTGCCGATGGTGCGTGATGCGATGGCAGTTCCGATGGCATGCCTGAGCAGGTCGATTCGGCAGAATCCGTCGATTTTCTCATGTCCAAACAGTTCGAAGACGGCACTGGACAACAATAACTGTTTGATGGAATTGAAGCCCAGCACTACGATTGCCGTCGTGATTTTGGTTATTTCGCGTGGGAATCCGTAGTAGGACGAATTCACCAATTTCAAGAGTCTGGCGGTCTGGACTTGATCATGAGCAACCATTTTCCCCAGGTCTTTGGCAGAGGTTCGGGGGTTGTTCACCATTTCCGCGACACGAAGAACCACTTCCGGCAACGTCGGAAGGTCTCGGACTTGCCTGATGATCTCCTCTAAAGACAGACAGGAATGCCTACCTACCCGGTCTCCGACAGACGGGATAGAGAGAGTGTCAGGCATGTGGTTCTCACTCATGTATCCGTCTTCCGATCTGGACGGAGTGCTGCTTTTCGCTCGGGGCGCCGTGGTGACATCAGGGCGACTCATGATCGACTCTCGCATTTTGTCGCCTGTTTTCTCGCAATGTCATATATCAACTGCATGACAGGCTGATCTTTTACGGTGGAGAACATCCGCTCCAGCTTTTCCAGGATCAGGTCACTGGACATGTGATCGCGTTCGCCGGACGGAGCAATTTCTCCGGCATCGCCCTGCACGCTGACCGATTTCACGCCCCAGCTCTTCAGGGTCACTATATTTTTTTCGGACAGGATGGCACCTGACTTTAGGAGATCATTGCCCAAGAAATTGGTGGCGGGGGCAGTTAGGATCATGCCGGGTTTCAATTCTCGGACTGGTATTACGGGCATGCTATCCTCTGGAATCGTTTCTTGGCATCGGTTTCGTTAGACAGGATGTCAATCTTGGCAGGCATGCCGGTATATCGAAACAGATCTCGCACTGCTGGTTTGGGGCGGATGACTTTGACATCTCCTCCCTTGTGACGGGCATCTTGTGCGGCGCGCAACAGATGGGCGATTCCGGCGCTGTTAATCAGAGCGAGGTGGCGGAAATCCAGGATAATCCGGCACTTTCCTGCGTCCATCAGAGCGCCGATGGTCTGAATGAAGCGGTCAAACGCTTCGTCGCTGCGCAGGTACACTGGCATTTCCAAAATCACCACGCCGTCATGTTCCCGATGGTTCCAAGCCATTATGTTCTCCAGACTGTGATTCGCATGAGAATTCAACGTTTACGCCCCAACGGCATTCAGCCCTATAAGACCCGGAGGTCTGTCCGTCGTATCCCTGGACAGACAACGATGTCTGTCCTACTCTTCACGGGGGGAGATGGAGACGTTAGGACAGACGGGCTGGATGATTGGGAGTATATCATCCAGTTGTTCTAATTCGATGGGTTTGGTCAGGAAATCTCCGGCTCCAAGATCAATGATTTCCCGGGCGACATTCTCTGTGGCGTACCCTGACATCGCAATCACCCTCAATTGGGGCCAGAGCCGCTTGATGATCCGCATCAACTGCAGTCCGTCCATCTCGGGCATGTATATGTCAAGGAAGACGAGATCGGGCATGCTGCGGTTCAACTCGTCCAACGCTTCGGAGCCCGAGGATGCCTGGCGGACGGTGCAATCCCTTGATTCGAGGAATCCCTTGAGGACGTCGCGAATTCCGGCATCGTCGTCCACGATTAGCACGCTGAGGTTATGAGTAGGTGTCATGATAACCACCTCTTTTTCGTGATTTCATGCGATGTCTTCCTGAGCGTGGCGAAGGGGAGTAGATGCTTCACTGCGTTCAGAACGACCTTCTTTTCCTGCGCGGGAGCACAGATGCTTCACTGCGTTCGGAATGACGGACCTGTTGGTCGAACCGGGTCGCATCAACCTTGATGATAGTGGTGACCGGTTAAACGATTCAATTGGTTCCGCTGGCGGTGGAAGTTGTACACGACGATTTCGCGACGCAGAGCGTCTTCGATTTCGACGAAGCCCACGTGGAAGTAGCACAGGTCGTCAGGGAATCTCTGCAGATTGACCAGCACCGATCGGACATTCTGCAGAGAGGCGCGGGTGGGCAAGTCGAAGCTGAGCAGGAATTGCCCACTGTGCTGACCGTATTTCTTGAAGTCTTCCGGCTTGACTTTGATTTTTGCACCGCCGGCGCTGATATTGATGATTTCTCCGGTGATCGGTCCCGGGTCTTTGACATTCGATGTCTCCTGAGGCACCAGGGTTACGGCGATAGATGTATCTACGCGGAAATACTCTCGACGCTGGGTTCGAACCACATTTTGGGGTTCAGCCAATACCAGGCACGGCATATTCAACTGATCCTTGCCGATGATATAAGTTTCAAATTCGTAGGAACCGTCGGCACGGTGGAAATGGACATTCAGGGGGGCGCCCACTTCCAGATGCAGGACGCCTTGATCTACGATTGGTTGATCGACTCGCAGCCTGCCGGCTTCAGTGTCCTGGACACGCACCAGAAAGTGTATTTCGCGACCATCTTGCTGGACAACGCATTCCAGACGTTCTCGAATCTTGAATTCTACGGATTTCACGGTTAGTCCCTTTCCAATTTGGCGCAGGGTGATGGAGAATTCGCCTGATTGTCCTGCTGGTTCATCCAGTCCTCGAGTTTGTGGCGGACGATGCGCCAGCTTGATCCGACTTTCCGGGCGGGTATGGATCCCTGTTGGATCAGACTGTACATGGTATTTCGGCTGACCTTCAGCATTTCGCGGGCTTCCTTCAGGGTCAACATTTGTTTGGAATTCGATCCTTGCATGGATGATCCCTGTCTTTATTCATTTAGGCTCAGACTGATAGTCTTGAGCAGAATTGGGCTTTCTTGGTACGATTTGGTACAGTCATTAGGGCAATATTCGTACCAGCAACCACGACATTTCCTGCAGGAAGGCATTAAAAAACCTTCCAGTCAACTGGAAGGTTTTTGGGGGCTTGAATTTGCGATGATTTCAGCTATTTTCGATATGGAGACGCGGTTGCAGCTTTGCGGAAAAAACGACCAGGTTCAGGGCAATAATTTCCTAAGGTGTCGGCGTTACACCAGCAGGTTCTTCACGATGTTTTCTGCTGTGATATTCAACACGCTGTTCTGTTGATAGAATCCTTCTGCAACGCGGCTTTTTGCCCGGGCGATTCTGGCGGTTTGGGAATCCGGAAGATCTTTGTTCCCGGCGACACCTGTGCTCTTTTCGTCCCCGGATTGGGCTGGGACCAGCGACGGTTCCGAGTCCAGGATTTTGCCCGCCACCTGCGTCAGGACGTCATCTCGAAGGTAGAAGCCGGTTTGGATTCGTTGTCGGGCAGTCTCTATTCGGGATTGAGTTTCTTCGGAAATCGTCTGCGCCCGGGTTTTCAGGGTCTCCAGTTCTTCTTTCAATGCCTGGGCTCGTTCGGAGATCACTGCCTGATCGCCGGCAGAGCTGACACTGGATTTCTGTCCCGTGGTCTGACGGTGTGCCTTATCCGCCTCTACGTTCTTTTGCGGACCCAGTTCCTTTGGTCCGATGGATTGGATAATCTCTACAGCCACGTTTTCACCTCGAGCCGTATTTGGAGTTCTGCTTTAATTATATCGGCAGGAATTGTCGAGACTTTAGCATCGACGCAAAGCATCTCTCGGAAAGTCGGCAAATTCTGTGCCTGTGGAGGTTGTTGGATTACGCAGGGCTAATCCAAACTACATCAGGCACGGGCAGGATGCCCGTGGGACTAATCTCTGATCTTCTCGAACAATTCCTTCCAAGCGTCGCGAAGACCGGTCAATATTTCGATGACGACATCCAGCGGTTCGGTGGCGTTCTCCAGATTAGCTTTGGAGAGTTGTTTAGTGAGATAGTAATAGAGGTTGTTCAGCGATTGTGCCACATCCCGCCCTTCTCCGAGGTTCAGCGAGTTGCGCAATTCGGCGACGGCAGCGAAGGCGCGATCGATACACAAGCCTTTGCCGGAGACATCTTTAGCCAGGATCCGCTTTTTCGCCTCTTTAGCGAAGCGTATGGCGCCGTCATAGGTCATCAGAATGAGTTGAGGCTGGCTGGCGGTGTCGAATTGTACCGCCTTGTATTTCGCGTAAGGATTAGTAGGCGAAGGCACGCCACCTCCTTGCCTGTTCAGGCGTTTGGTTGATTTGGTTGTGATCCGATCCAGAATCTTGATGCTGTCAAGCGAGGACGCATGACAGCACGGGCAATGCACTTGACCCCCCTTTTGTTCTCCCCTGCAACAGCAGGGGGGAAAGTCCCACGTGCCGCGGGGTGTCCGCACCCTGCGGATCGATGGCTGTCAAGCGAGGACGCATGACAGCACAACATTCCGTGTCGGGTTTCAAGGGAACCCGACCTACGGGAACTGGATTCCCGCTTTCGCGGGAATGACACATTGTCGGACCGCACTGGAATCAAGGAGACCGGTGTCTATCCCAGGATGCTGGTCAGGTACTGAGATTGACTTTGAAGCTGGGACAGGGCGACTTCCAGATTGTTGAACTGTCGTCGATACATTTCCTCGCGTTGATCGAGGCGTTCTTGAAGGACATCGATTTGATTATTCATGTTTTCGATTCGGGTGTTCAGGCTGTCCGTGGCGAAGTAGATTTCTCCCTCGTAGGGGTCGTTGATGTCTGCGATCTGGCTTCCAAGGGAAGCGAACACACCCAGCCCCAATCTGACGGTAGCCGTTACGGTACCTGGTCCACTGCCCGGAGGATCGAAACCGAGCTGCAGTCCCGCCTCGGAGGTGCCGTCCGCGCCGATGATGAAGATGCCATCGATGGTCGCGGCATGCCCATTGATTGTGGCGGCGGTGATGTAACCGTCCAGGTCGTAGGAGATTTCCACGGTATACGAACCAGCGTGCGTCGCACTGGTGCGAGACTGGAAGAAGACGGATGATTCGGAGCTGGAGGCGCTTTCGGTGAACAGGTTGACCACGCCCTCGAAGTCATTCTCCAAGGCATCCTGGAGATCGGCGGTATCCACGGAAAGCATCCCGCCGCTTCCGGTGGTGACTCCGATTTCTGCCAGGCTTTGGAGCATGGCATTGTCAGGCAGTCCCGGCACCATGGAGCTAACCAAAGCTTGCAGGGTGCCGCGGATGGAACTGACGGTGGAATCACCCAGCAGGGGCGAGGCGATTTCGTTCTCTTCGTCGAAGGAGGTGGCAGCAGACAGGGTCGCCATCAGGTTATTATAGGAACTGACGAAATCGCTGATTTGCGATTCAACGGTGGCGGTATCATTGGATACGGTCACGGAGACCGTAGTTCCGGCATCAGCGCTCAGCAGTTCCAGCGTCAGTCCTTCGATCACATCCGTGACAGTGTTCGAGGACTGGGACATATAGATGCCATCCACCCTGATTAGTGCGTCCTGCGCCGCCTGCAAGGTCGGGTTGAAGACGTCCACGTCCCAGGTGTCGCCCGCCACGAGGTCTTCGCCGCTGCCTGTGGCGAAGGTCAGCGTCACTCCTTCCGCTACGGTGATCTCCTGACCGGAGTAGCCGGCGGGGATCACGAAGCTTCCGCTGGTACCCGCGCTGTCGGTCCAATTGACAGTGATATCAGCGGATCCGACCGTGTAATGAGATCCTGCGGTCCCGGCTACAGTGAAGGAAAAGGTCTTGTTGTCGGTACCGGTATAGCTGGCACCAGCGCCAATTGCGGCGTGAGAGGTTCCACTCCAGCTTGACGATTCTTCCGGATTGTCGATGCTGGAACTTGAGAAGTTCAAGCTGGTGGGATTGGACGATACCGATATAGGATTGGCTTGTCCGGTCGCGACGGAGGTCAACACCAACCGATAGGAATTGGAACTCGAGCCGTCGTTCAGAATGGTCGCTGATATCAGATTATCATTGTCCTCATCTCGATTGATCAGGTCAGCCAGATCCGCCAGGGTAGTGGAGGCGTCAATATCGGCGTCATCAATAGTGATGGTCGAGGAACCGATGCTGATGACCAGATCGCCGCCGGTATCGCCAATCGGTGTGGTTGCGGAATCCGCCCAGCCCTGGCAAGCGATCTTGTGGGATCTGGCCAATTGCTGCACCATGATTTCATAGCTGCCGGGCAACGCCGAAGCGCTGGCGGTGGCTCCAAGGATTGTACTATTCGACGTGGTGGCAGATTTAGCGGCGAACTCAGCCAGGCTATCCAGGGATTGTACCGAGCTTTGCAGGCTCTGGAGCTGCCCCTGAATGCTTGCCCACCTTGACAACTGGGATTCCAGTGTTGCTCGACGATTTTCGAGCAGTGTGATGGGTTGGCTGTCGATCGCCAGCAGTTGTTGAATGGTGGATTCCCAATCGATTCCAGTCGCCAGTCCGGTGAAGATAGCATTGGGCATAGATGTGACCTCTCGTTTTCATGCCGCCAGGTGCGGACACCCGTCGGCACCGCCGACTTGTCCGATGACGATCAGTTGATTACCTCAGGTGCACATAGTCGACTACAACGTCATGTCAAAGAAGCTCTGCGACAGCGCATCGTGGGCGGTGTCGAGGTTGCGTTTCGCAACCGTTTCCATGAGCTCGTCCGAGGCGAGTCGCCTTGAAGATCGGGTGTGCCGACGGAAGGCGGACTGACCTCCAGATGCCCAGGAGGCTCACTTAGCCCGGAGGGCTGGACCGAATTAGCCAGCCCTGACCAGCCGAGTACTCAATTAGCCAAGCACACCGGCTACCAACGACGGAATCATGTTGGCTTGTGACAACATGGAGATTCCGGTCTGCATCAGAATTTGCGATCTGGTGAAGTTCATCATCTCTTCTGCCATATCGGCATCTCGGATGGTGGACTCGGACGCGGTGGCGGATTCCTGGCTGACCTGCAGGTTCAAGATGGTGTTCTGCAGACGTTCGACCAAGGATCCGATGAAGGTGCGTTCCACGTCCTTGGAATTGATCGCAGTGATGATGGTGTCCAGCGCGGTTTGGGCGGCGCCGGTAGTGCATACCGTGAGACCGGTCAGACCGAGATGATCGGCGGTCATGCCTCCCAGGTTGACGTAGTAGTAGTCGTCACCAGCTGTGCTGTTTGCTCCGATGTGGAATTTGATTGCCGTGTCATTGGAAGCGGTCGTCACCTGGCTGTATCCTAACGCCAGACAGGTTCCAGTGTTGTCCGTTGCCGACGCCCTGGCACCATTAATAAGGTAGAATCCATTATAATTGGTGACGTTGGCGATGCGGCTGATTTCGGACTTCAGCTGCTGGAACTCGACATTGGCGACCTGCCGGTCAAGGGTAGTCAAGGCTCCGTTGGATGCCTGGACCGCGATGGCTCTCATGCGGATGAGCTTTTCGTCGATGACGCCAAGGGCGCCTTCGGCGGTCTGGAGCAGGTTGACGTTGTAGTTGGCGTTCTTTTCCGCTTCCTGCATCCCGCTAATCTGGGCGCGGAACCGTTCGCTGATTCCCAATCCGGTGGGGTCGTCCCAGGCGTAATTGATTCGCATGCCCGATGACAGGCGCTGCACCGCGGTATCCATCTGGTTCTGGACCGCCCAGATGTTCCGATGTGCCGCCATGGCAAGCAAGTTGTGGTTGATTCTCATACTCATCGTCTGATCCTCCTTCAACTAACAGGATATTAGAGTTGGCAACCTTTTGGTAACACAAAGCAGCGGGCACCGTGGTCCTCGGTGTGAGCCGCTTGTTGATTATATCGGATTGCCAGAACTAAACTTTAGTTTTTGTGGAGGATCGGGACGTTGAGTGTCAATCTGTCCGTATCGGGGCTGACGTTCTCCTTGTTTAACTTTATGAGAAATAATTATCAAGCCGAAGTACCAGACCGTACTTAATCCTATCTATTTTTTAAGCGATTTTTAGGCACTTTGATTTCGAAGCCAGTTTCTGTTGACCGGGGATTTCCACAGCAATTTGTATTCCAATGGTAAGCGGGCGGCGAATTCCAGCAATTCGGTATCGGTCAAGGGAATGCTACTCACCGCAAATGCAGCCATTGTTGCAGCGCCAAGGCACCCAAGCAAGCCGGGAAGATACGCGGTTTCCACAATATGCAGGATATGATGTTCCGGCAGTAATTGCCCCAGAGGCAGGAATTTCTGTTCCCGGTGATTTCCCAATGGGATTATCATCACGGGGGACACGGAAAGGGTCGTGAGTTCGCGGACCTTAGCCTTGAAGAAGCCTTCGACCATGTCCTTGGATGGATGTCGAGTGCGGAGACTCGACAGCACCGGGAATGCCGCATTCGCAGTGACGGGTACTGCGCGCGTACTTCTTCTCTACTGATTGATAATTAGGATTTTGTGTCGAGGACGCGGGCGAATCTGCCGGGGTGGACAGCATAGCCACGCAGCATTTTCCTGCGCTCCTGGATTTCCAGGAGGATCCCGCGGACATGTTGTTTCAGGGACAGGAGTTTTCGCTGGGAATCCGCTTCCAAAGCCAGGATTTCGCGAATGGTGCGCTCAACGGTTCTTCGCAGGGCAGCGATTTTCTGGCTGGCGACTTTGTCTTCAGACGTCATCTCTGTCGGGTGATCCTGGTGTTCATAGTGATGGTGGGGTCCGCCATCTCCCTCGGGATTGTACCCGTTGCGGTCAGCGAGGTCAATCCCTCGTTCCCGAAGCGCTTGGTGGATGGCGCGAATTTTGTCGATCAACATATTCTTGTGCGCCATCACACGCTCAAGCCGATTCAGTGCGACCGTATCCAGGATCTCTTTCTGGGATTTTGTGGCTTCCTTCAGTGCATTAGCACTGGAGAGGATTTCTTCCAATAACAATTGAGTGTCGGTCGTTTCAAGTTTGCCCATAAGTCACCGTACCGTGGTAAGTTCAAGATCGTGGGAGTGATGCGATATTCAGGGGTGGCGTTCAGGCCGGAGGTTCGTGTGAGCGACCCCCGGCCTGAGCGTTGACCGTTGTGTGCCTCAACCAAGTCATCATGCTCCCTTTGTGTAGAGGTTGGAGGGATATCCGCCAGGACATGATAGGTCTTTGGCAGAGGATTTCAGACTACAAAGAGTGATTAGCCAAGGACTCCAGCGACCAAGGATGGAATCATGTTGGCTTGTGACAGCATGGAGATTCCGGTCTGCATCAGGATCTGCGCTCTGGTGAAGTTCATCATCTCTTCTGCCATATCGGCATCGCGGATGGTGGATTCGGACGCGGTGGCGGATTCCTCGCTGACCTGCAGGTTCAGGATGGTGTTCTGCAGACGTTCGACCAGGGATCCGATGAAGGTACGTTCTACGTCTTTGGAATTGATGGCATTGATGATGGCATCCAGAGAGTCCTGGGCGGCGCCGGTGGTGCAGACGTTCAGGCTGTCCAATCCAAGGTGGGATGCCGTCATGCCACCGAGATTGACGTAGTAGTAATCGTCGCCCACGATGTTGTTGGCTCCGATGTGGAATTTGATGGCGGAGTCGTTGACCGCGGTGGTTACCTGGCTGTATCCGAGCGCCAGACAGGTTCCAGTGTTGTCGGTCGTCGACGCCCGACTGCCGTTGATCAGGTAGAAGCCGTTGTAGTTCGTGACGTTGGCGATGCGGCTGATTTCGGATTTCAGCTGCTGGAATTCGACGTTAGCGATTTGCCGATCCAAGGTGGTCAAGGCGCCATTGGATGCCTGGACCGCGATGGCACGGAGCCGGATAAGTTTTTCGTCGATGACGGCGAGGGCGCCTTCAGCGGTTTGGAGCAGGTTCACATTGTAGTTGGCGTTCTTTTCCGCTTCCTGCATCCCGCCAATCTGGGCACGGAACCGTTCGCTGATTCCCAACCCGGTGGGGTCGTCCCAGGCGTAATTGATCCGCATACCCGATGACAGGCGCTGCACCGCGGTATCCATCTGGCTCTGCACCGTCCAGAGATTCCGATGTGCCGCCATGGCAAGCAGGTTGTGGTTGATTCTCATACTCATGGTATGTAGCCTCCTTCGCTATTTGGTCTTGTTAGTTTTCAACCAGCATTCTTTTGAGAAGGTAATCAGACATTGCTTGAGCCAAGGTGCGCATTCGGTCGTCCTTGGTCCGTTTTGGATCGATGGCTTTGTCCAGGAGCTCGATTTTGCGTTTGGCTCCGTCGATGGTATAGCCCTGCACTTTGACCAGGAAATTGATTTTTTCCAGCCGCGAGATCATTTCTTCGTCGTATCGCCGCTGATTCCCGGAAGTCCGCGCAGGTCTCAGGTATTCGTCGAATTCCTTCTCCCAGAATCGGATGGTCGGTTTAGGGATGCCGGTGATGGCATGCACCTGCCCGATCGAATAGGTTTTGCACTGGGCTTTGCTTAGATTGGACATCCCGTATCACCTCCTTTGTATTTCGTTTGATAGTTCTTAGCACCCTTTGGTTATGGTATCGACATCTTGAGACCAGTACTTTAGGTTTTTCTGATCCATTTTGTCGATTTTTTTCCCAGGGTGCAGGAATTATCGTGGGGCAATGCGGGAATTCCCGGTGGCAGCAACCTACCAAGACCATTGAGGTTACATACGGTTTTGCAGTTCGTGAGACGTTGGCTCCTGCCTGCAGGATATTTCAAAGATCGGTTAGTGTGTGGTTCAAACGGCTTCGTTGGAATGCTGGCAGAAGGCAAGGGCTTTTTCTTCAAGTTCCGGTAGAAAGTCCAGCCATTTCCTCATTTTTGGAACCAATTCATACTCCATGAGATCGGCAAGCTGGATGGAGTCGCCTTCTGCCTGGGCGTCAAGGACGCGGTCGACCACGGGGATAAGTTCTTCAAAGTTGGCTCCCACGGAAGTCTGATCCATGGGCATGGCGGCATAGTCCAATTCCAGGAATCCACGAAGGGCGTCCAAAGCCTTCAGGAACCACTGCAGTCCGGAGGCACATTTGGCAAAGCGTTCTTGGGCGCTCAATTCATTGCCGACCCGAAACATGGTGGCTGCCTTTTCGGTTTCCGAGATCAGCAGGGAGACGTGGTCACGAGTCGATGCCATCATTTCTTTGACCATCTCCCTGGTATCGCGGGTCGTCAATTCCAGAGTGCGCAACTCGGCGATGGGTTGGGATGTCAGGTCCCAGATGCGTCCGGCAGGGATCGCTTTGCCGTCAATCTCAATAGCTGCGACTGCGCGCCCGGAATCCGCCGCTGTCGCGACCAATTGACTGTACACGTCCCCCAGGGTCTTGTGCTGCCCGGGCGGCATTTCGCGCAAAGCACCATCAATTGTGATGTTCATGTTCTCTCCTTATTATACTAATCTGCTGTTTCTCGTTCTACGACTTTACCATTGAGCTTACCGACCGAATGCCATGCGGTAATAGGCACGTTGGCGGATTTGGTTAGAGCATTTCGTGCGAAGCACCATGCAGCCCCCGCATGGAAAGTTCCTCAGGTCGCATTGTTGACACTTGGGATTCTGTCTGATTGTTTGCGCGTGCCACAAGCGATCCAATCTCGCCGCCTCAGCCAGTGGTTGCTTTCCCACCCGGTACGGGCTGTGGTAATGCAGATAAGGGCAGGTGGTGATCCGTCCGTCCGCGTCCACTGTGATGGAATTGGCAAGCGGGCAGCCCGCGACGATCCGATTGGACACCCAGCCGCCTTTTCGTAACCAGTCAGCATCGGGATAGGCATCCAGCACCTTTCCTACCAGGCTCTCTGGAGGATCATCTATGGTGCTTTGGGCGCGCCCTGCGTAATTCACCACACCTAACGCCACAGACAGATTTGGACTGTGGAAGCGATCCACGAAGTCGCCCAGGTTATCGCGGAGGTCATTGACATTGGAGGGGAGCACTACGAGAACGACCTCAACCGGCAATCCCGCGGAGAGCAGGTATTCTAATCCTCGGACAGCCCGTTGGAACGATCTTGTTCCACGGATGGGGTCGTGTATCCCTGGCGTGGTGCCTTCCAAGCTCAATTGGATGCAATCGACGGCGCCGATCAAGGACTTGGCGGCGTCAAGGTTATCGATCGCCACGCCATTGGTCAGCAAGTACACCTTGTGACCGGATTGCCTGGCATGGCGGGCGATGTCTCGGAATTGGGGATATGTCAGAGGTTCTCCACCTGAGAAGGTGACCACTTTGCCAGCTTTCATGGCGGAAAATTCGGTGATTACCTGTTTCCAGTCACTTGCAGCGATTTCATCGTCCAGCGCGGCACCGGCGTCGGCGTAGCAATGGGTGCATCGCAAGTTGCATTTCCGGGTTAGGAAGAGCTGGAGGTTGGGTGGGGCGTCTTCCAGAGTGGTCAGTACCGGCGGCACGTCGCTGCGAAAGCCATAAGTCGTGATGTCGTTGACCAAAGCCTTCACAGAATTCAGCGCCTGCTCAATGGGGATGCTGTTTTTTTCGACAAGATCGACGATGCAGTGACCGATGGTTCGATTTTTCTTCAGCAGATCGATTGCGACGGCGCCTATCGAATCGGTGACAATCCAGGCGGCTACTTCGGGAGCGATAATTAGCTTTTTGCCACTCATGTCATGGAGTGAGGTGATTTCAGGAAGCGCTATTTTCTGACTCATTGATGCCAGCAATTCCCGGCGCAAGTGATCCCAACTCTGAGAATCGGTGGGGGACTGCCGGTCAATTCCTGGCGTATCTTCGTGGGTATGCGCCTCCTGGTTCACGATACTAAGTTGGGGATTTTGACTGGCGTTCGATTCCGACAACTTCCTGAGTACCGCATCCAGCATCCGGTCGGCAATCAGGAGCTGCATTCGGTAGCCGCGATAGAGTTCGAGAGTTTCGCGGGCTTGTCCTTCTAAGCCTTGGGCGGACAGGCTGGCTTTGCGGAGAGTGAAGTAGAGGTGGAAGGCGCGAAGCATCTGCTGAGTATGCCCTACCGACTCTAATCGGGCATCCAATTCCGCCAGTTGATCTCCAAGTTCTGCAATCTTCTGCAGATCGAGGGGATTCCGCTCGGAGGCATTGGTCAACTCTGAGGAAGTTCGAATTCCTCGATCCAGGAATGTCATGGGTCTCAGCAACTGGCGCTGTTCTTTTCGCTGGTAGAGTTCGGACAATTCTTCAATGCCTCGAAGATCATAGTAGCGCCGGCAATAGTCAATCACGGGATCGACCCAACGGTCAATGCCGCCGTTGTCCAGGATGTCCCAGGGCGGGCTTTCCAGGAATTCAAGCCAGATCCGGCGCAGGATGCGATCGGACAGCGCATGCAAGTCCATCGGTCGCTTGATCAGAGGATACAGGTCGAACAAGCCGTCCTGATCGAAGTCCCCGCGGTATATCTGGATTTTTTCGAATTCATTGTTATCAGAGAAGCATATTTTGTGTAGGGGTTCAGCATGCTGCACCCCTACCACAGCTATCTCCGGGGTGGTCAGTAGCAGATTGACACATTCTGCGACGGCTTCAGGAGTAATGTCCGATCGGCACTCAGCGGACTGGCACAGATTGGTGTAGCCGCATGGGGCGCAGTGGTGCAGTGATTGAATGATTAGTCCACGGGTGTGGTATGGCGCCGTTTCTGATGCCAGGGCGGTGCCCATGACCAAGGATACAGTGGGAGTGCCGACGGCGGCGGCGACATGCATGGTGCCGGTATCATTGCTGACGAGCGCGTTGCAGCGCTGCAATACCGAGCCCAATCCGCGCAGCGACGTTTTCATTGTCAGGTCGGTGACGAATTGCTGTTTCCCTCGGACGACTTCCTGAGCCACGTTCTTGTCGTTTCTGTCGCCTAAGATGACTACATGGGCATTCAGGGTTCGATGCAGGACTTCTGCCAATCGAGCGAAGTTGCCAGGGAGCCAGCGCTTGGTATGGTTGGAAGCGCCAACTGCGAATCCGATTACGGGTCGATCCGACGGGATTTGATGTAGCTGCCAGAGTCTTTCCGCTTCCTGTTCGCCTTGTGGATGTGATTCAAACCGGAAGCTGCCTGGTGATTTTCTTCCGCCGATTGACCGTCGGTAGATGTCGACCAAATTAAGCTGGTTGTAGGGTCGATTCAAGTTGGATACGAAGAAGTAGAACAGCCAGGGATTTTTCACCAGTTGGAATCCTCGAGCATCCAGTGTCACGCCTCGAGTGTCCGCTACATTCAGCACGTGACATAAGGCGGCACTGGTCTTGGTGTGAGTGAAGTTCAGCACCACGTCATAATTGGCATTTTTCAACCGATCCGCGAATTGATCCAGCTTGTGATAGCGATCGAGCAGGTTCTTGTCCTCATCCTGGATCAGGAAGTCCCTGAGGTCCAGGCGGATCACATCATCGAGGACGGGGATGTTGTCGGCGAGATCCACGAAGGGCTCTGCCGCCATCAACGTCAGGTGGTTGGCTGGGTCTTCCGTCTTCAGATCCACTAAGGCGGGGATGGTTTCGATCAGGTCCCCCATCCTGCCCAGATTTATGATCAGATATTTCTTCACAATATTTCCACAATGTAGGGGTTCAACATGTTGAACCCCTACGCCAGATTTATGATCAGATGTTTCTTCACAAGATTTCCATCACTTTGCCGATGGGGCTTTGTCGCTTATGAGCCAGGAATTGTTCGCTCCTGCGCAACAGCGTCTGGAATCTTTCGGCGCGGCGTTTCAGATCGCCGTATAGGGTTTGTGCCTTATAGGCAAGGCTTTTCAGATCGTCGTTATCGATGTTCCCTTTGTCGATGCGGAAGTGGATCGCCAGGGGCGCCAGATCGGGATGGGTCAACTCCCAGGCATATATGTCTTTGTCGATCACCGCAAGATGGGCGGTGATGTTTTGCAGAAGTTGTCGGTCAGGATGAGTCTGCGAAGCCGCATGCGCAAGAGTTTCAGCCCGCTGCAGTCCGAGGGTTGCCAGCTCTTCGAGCTTATCCAAGCTGTCGCAGTCATCCTGGAATGAGATTGAGGTTTCCGACACCTCCCAATCCTTGATGACGTCTCTGAGTAAGAGGTGGTAGCTGGACGGAAGGAGATTGCCACACTTCGTTCGCAATGACAATTCATAGTGATTGTAATGATTACCCTGGAGCTCCGTCCGCCACAGATATCGATAAGCGGTTGACAATATTTGCTTTCGGGACAAGGGTCTTTTAATGCAGGGATGCAGGATGCTCATGCCCCAGGGATCGAAGTCGGTCATGCTGATCCGGATTCTCGTCAGGTCCTCTTCGTCCGGGAAGTCTGGAGGGATACCACCATGTTTGACAGGGTGATCACGAATCGTTGCCAATACGATATCTGGCGTGACCATCTCATGGCAGACGGGATTGGGGCACACGGTGTCGTAGTTGCAGGGGGCGCACTCAATATTGGCTTCCAGGATCATGTGACCGCGACCGTATGGGGCGGTATCATCAGCACGAGCAGCAGCCAGGAAGATCGCTACAATAGGAGTTTCTACTGCAGCGGCAAGATGCATGGTGCCGGTGTCATTCGTGATCAAGGTCTGGCAGCGGGTCAGAAGCGCTGCCAATTGAGGAATAGTCGTCCTACCGATTGCATTGATGAGGGGATTCTTGACCTGCTGCTCGATCCGACGCCCAATATCGCTGTCCGACAAGGCGCCGAAAACGATCGCGACGCCGCCGAGTTGATCCCAGATCCTGTCACAAAGTTCCGCCCACCTATCAGGCTGCCAGCGGCGGTTTTCCTGCATGGCGCCGGGTTGGATGCCATATAGGGGTCTGCGGGCATGCGATCCGTGCTCTCGGAAAAAATCGTCGGCGAAAGATCGGGCTTCTGCCTCCACGCGGAAATACAGCTTCTGCGGCGGGTTTGTGATGTCACCGACACCCAGATACATGTCTACCAGGTTGATGGGATTGTAGGTGCGGGACAGCGTCACGTTGAAGAAGTAATTCGACCACGGATGGCGGATCAGGATATATCCGTCCTTGGACAAGGTGACGCCGCGAGTATCGGGAACGTCCAGCAGCCGAGCCAATGCCGCGGAAATTCGGGTATGGCTTAGATTGATTAACCGGTCGTAGGATCGCCGGCGGACAGATTCGATCCACTCCTTCAGTCGATGGTGGAGATCCACGACGGTCTTGTCGGGCTGGTCGAATTGGGGGATCAGACCATTCAGGTCTAAGGTCAGGATTTCATCGACCATGTCGAAGCCGCCGGCAACGGCACGGAAATCCTCCACGACCATCAAGTCCAAGCGCCCTTCAGGGTCTTGTTCTTTCAAGCCTTTGAGCAGGGGCGAGGTCTGGAGTAGGTCGCCCATGCGGGTTAGATTTATGATTAATGTGTTCATTTCAGATAGTAGGGCTTAACATGTTAAGCCCCTACAAAGACTCCCACCTATCGTGGAGAGGTTGTTTGTCAATCAGGCACCAATGACGCCTTTTTCTCGAGCCCAGTCCTGGAATTCTTTCATCAGGAGGAAGATGCCCTCGGTACGGGTCAGTTCGCCTTTTCCTTTGCGGATTTCTTCGGAAATCCGGTCGAGAGTCAATTCGTCCTCGGCGGCAAATCTTGCCAGGTACTTGCCCAATTCCGAGTCAGCGCCCGCTTGTGCGATCAAGGCAGCAGGGTAATTGGGAGCTCGTCTCGCGGTCATCAGGACGGGTTCCTGAGCCGCTATGGTCTGGAGCATAGCGGTCATTCGATGTGCGTAGGTATGTTCGGATAACGCATGGTCGTACGCTCGTTTGGCAATCTCTGCACGCTCTTCCGGGCGGCTCAAGTAGTGCTGTATCTTTTCCCGCAGCTCAGCACCATCGCGGAAAGTGATCAGTTCTTTACCGATTTCGAACAATGATGGCAATAGGGAACGATGGTCCACCAGTTGAAAAGCTTTGCAGGCAGCCAGTTCGAACGTTCTGGGGTTCACGAAGTCGCCGTGGGGGTTCACGCCCTGGTGGGTGGGTGATGAGTGCAAGTTCAGGTTGATTTTCGATGCGCTGAAGATTTTGACATATTCTTCAGGCATGATTCGTTCGCCTTTTCGTTGGACGATCCGCCCCAACGGCGACTTCAGATTCCATTCTTGACCCCAGATTTTGAAATCGAGGTCTAATAGTTTCAAGAATAATTGGTGGCGGTTATAATAGCCGGCACCCATGAAGGAGATGTCGCTGCCGTAGGTCTCCAGCTCGGCAGGTGTCAACTGCACGGGATGGTGCACCGAGGGAAGGGCGGCGCACGGCAGATAGCGGACATTCTTGACGTTTAAGGATTTCAGTTCGTCCAGGAATTCGCCCTGCTGGATCACGAAGAAGTGATCGTAGAGCGGGGCATATTCCTTCCAGTACGGGAACAGGTGGCGATCTTCGACGAACCAGAAGGCTGTCGGGATTTTCAGATTACGGAATTCCTGGAGGGCGGCGGGAGTCATTGGGGACTGCGCCACAGCGAAGATCAGATCAGCCTTAATATCAATTGCGCGAGCCACGGTGCATTCCGCCAGATATGTGGTCAATAAGCCGCGCAAGGAATTCCGATGGGATTCATTGCGGGTGACTTTTTCGATGCCCATGAGCATGTCATAATATGGGGTGTTGTCCAGAATCTCGACCTTGTGTCCCATGTCTTTCAAGGCATCGGCACTGTACAGCAGTGTGGGAACCGATCCGCCGTATATCGGAGATATTGCCAATATTTTCAATCGGTTGGGAATTGTAATTGCGTTCACCTCACGATGCAAAGCGCTCTCGACTTGATCAAATACGTCTGGGTTCAGCTTCCGGGATGGCGCATGTGTATACATTATGATATGAGGCGAATTTGTGGCTCCTCGATTTTCAGATTCGAACGCTTTACGAAGGTCAGGGTTCGGTCCAGCGGCGATCGATACTCGAGAGAGGAGGCTGGTCAGATTTCGGGCTGACATTGCAGTGCGAAGGACGGAATAGCGCGGCTCGATAACGACGACTCTTGCGGAATCCGAATGCCGGTCTTGACGGTTAAGCACCGTCAGCAATTCTTCAACATGATAGCCCACGCCGAAGCCGAATACCACAAGGTGGAGCGGTGCGCTTTCGTGGGTTCGATCAAATTCCGGTTTGTGTTGGTCCACGAAGTCTTTCACCATTCTTCGGGCTTCCTGGCGGGGGTCGTAGATGCTGTGCAGGGTGCAGCCTGCGATTCGTGCGGTGACATCGCCGTTTCGGCAGGCGACTGTCTCCACGTCGACCGGCGCTGGTTCGCGTTCCAAGCGGGAACAGAGCTCAGGGTCGCAGCGGCGCAGTACTTGGATATTGTTCAGCCAGTGGTTCGTCATGGTCGTGCTCCGGTGGATAGGAGGTTTTCTATGGAGGTAGAGGGTCTGGTTCTCTTGAGCTTGGGACCGAGTATCATTTCAATTGACTTGCAGGTGGGCGGCAGGAGGGTAGTTCCGCCGATCAAGGCGCCTCTATTTTTCAGATCATATATCGTTAGCGCCGGATTTTGGATTCGGGCATCCTGGATTAGCATTTCCAGGGATCGTGCGAAATGCCGGAATGCAGGGGTGGATAGCACCATGTTCCCATCGATGCCCAATACTTCACAGGTGCGCCCAGCGGTTTGGGAGTCAGGATGTGTTGACAGCGTCTTACCGGCGGACTCGGATAGTGATTTTTCCACTCCTTTGGCGTACCAATTTCCTGTGAGCGCCAGGTCCACTCCGGTCAGGATGATCGGATTTCCGCCCAATCGAATCGCCACGTCCAGTGCGGCACCAACCACGGTCCCGGTATGAGGCAAGGATCCGTCCTTCTGTCTGGTTGCGACCAGTTTGGGACCGTGCCAATTTGCGACAATGACGGGATTGGTGCTTGGAACAAAGAGTAAGGGGATTCCTTCCTCGCCCTTGCCATCGAAAGATGATTTGGCGGCGGGCCGGGGCTCGACGCAGATCACGGCATCCGGTCGAATTCCCGCGTTCCGCAAGGGAAGGAAGGACGCATTCGACGATAGTATGAAGAGCGATGATCGATAGTGTCTGATCAGCGGCTTGGCGTCGTCCAGGGAAGGTCCTGCGCCTGCCACGACGACCGGCTCATCATGGAGGTGTTTCAAGTATGTCTCCACATGTTCACACGCCGCAAGATCGGCTTGGTTTCTCTTTGCGGCTTCCAGATAGTCGGTGCCGGAATACTGCCAATTCATTCTTTGCAGCTCGATTCCGGAAAGCATTTCGGCAATTGGCAGTTTCCTTTGACGCCATAACGCCAAAGACGGGGGATGGATCACCATCTTGATGTCACCTGCCAGACGGTCGATTCGCTGTTCAAAGGATGCGTGATTTTCCGGAAGCCATATCTGTAGTCCTGACCAACGAAGCAGATCTGCCAAGTCCACACTTTCAAGCGCGGCTTTGACGATTTCGGGGCAGAATTCGACAACCATCATCTCTTCGATATTATTCGGAGGTCTCAGCGCCGCTTCGAGATGGTAACCTAAGCCAAAGCCAAAGACCAGCCATCGATTGCCACGTCCGATCTCCCAGGCTTGGATCAATTCGCCAGCTTCCCGGATGGGATCAACAGTACTGTGGAGGGTTATGCCGTCTGAGGTGCGCATAGTCAGTCCCTGGTTGCGGGCCGGCAACACACGAACGTTGGATGTGTCAGCGCCTTCCAGTTGTTTGGCGACATCCGGGAACCGAATCATCAGGATGCGCAGATTCCTGGTATAGATGGAGGATTGTTCCAATCCTGTCATGATCATTGATTGCCCTCCCAAGATAAGAGGTGCTGGCAGACGCCCCGGTCTGCCAGTTCGCCTCCGGCGAATTGTTCGGTCACACCAGGGCGTGTGACGGCACGTAGTGCCGCTTCCCATTTGTCCAGATGGTTCGGAAGCAGGTAGTTCTTACTAATATCCAGTCTCGCATGATCAGCCAACGATGACCTGTAATCTTGATTTTCAATCAGTCTGGTCATGGCATTTAGCCAGCTCCCAGTATCGTCGGTGGCAAGCATTCCGGTTTCCTCGTGGCGTACTACTTTGCGATATGGCTCCAGGTCGGAATATATTCCGGGGATACCGCAGATTCCGAATTCGAGATACTTGATGGGGCTTTTGGCACGATTAAAGCGGTTCGGAAGCAAGGGCACCAAAGCGAAGTCCACCCTTGCTTCAGGGAGCCTTTTGGCGTATTGAGGATAATCCGGATCGTACGGACCCATGTAGCACACGCCGTCAACGGTCTTCAATTCCTCGGTGATACATCCCCAGCAGCGCAGTTCGACTTTATCCCGATGAGCAACAAGCACTTTCCGGATGGCGGGGGTAATCATCGCCAGATCCAATCCGTGAGTTTCGCTGCCGAAGAATGCCATCCTGACTTTGCCATTGGAGTTCCGCCCTATTTGGAAGTCCATATCCCACAGTCTTGGATCTATTAGATTGGGCAATACTCTAATCCTCGATGACAGGTCAGAAGCATCCTTCGGACTGACTTTTTGAAGCCATTCCTCGAGTAGTTTCTGCAACGTCTCCGTCGTGACCGTCACCAGTGCAGAACGACCGAGCATGTCGAGGAATAATCTGTCAGGTTCTCCCCCATCCTGCAGTCTGTGACCACCGCGATTTCGCCGCCCGATAATTAGATCGTCTGTGTCCAATATCAAGGGAATGCCGGTTCTGTCGACGTATTGAATGACCTCATCGGTCATCCAGTTCTGCGGAAGAGCCCGCTGGACGATAATTCCGTTCCTTCCGGAGGATTTGTCCAGATTTTGACGGAATGCGGCTCTGGTATCAGCTAACTGCAATACAGAGTAGTCCAGAAAGCCCTTTTCTTCCAGGGCGTTCAACGGACCGATCAGGCGAAGCGTCGGGCTGGGATAATTCAAGGGTTCGCCTGTGATAACCAGGAACTGCTTCCGAGCACCAGATGTCCGTTTTGACGAGCCTACTTTTTTCGCGGATTCGGTTTTCCCTGCTACCGCATCTTTCATGCTCTCAATATGCCATTCGGGGTGATGACGTATTGTCTGATGCCACTTATCCAGGAAGCGTTTTTCGTTCCGGGCGTCGTTCCGGTATCTGCCGGGGGTCATGCCCTGGTGGTGGATGATCTCAATATCAGGTACGCACACGATTTGCACACCTTGCTCGATTGCCCGCAGGCAGAAGTCCACGTCTTCGTAGCCATTGGCATAGCCTTCATCAAAGCCGCCCAGATTGTCGAAGACTGGTTTGGCGACCGCCATGGCAGCGGCAGTGACGGCTGGGTACGATCGAGGACTATTCCACCTCGGATCGTCAGCCGGGCAGCCCTTGCCGACGTGTACCGGTAATCCGTCGTCGTCGAACATGACTCCGGCATGTTGGATGCGACCATCGGGATACAGCAGCCTGCAGCCAAGGATCGTATCCGCTCCGTATTGGGATACGGCGTGATTCAGAGCCTCGTACCAGCCCAGTGGCACTTCGGTATCGTTGTTCAAGAGGAGCAGCCATTGCCCTCGGGCTACAGATGCTCCTCGATTGCAGGCTTTGGAAAAGCAGTGATTTGCCGCCATATCGATTCTGCGTACCGGTCCCGCCCATTGGTCAATCATCTGAGCCGTGTCGTCGGTGGAGCCGTTGTCAACCACCAGGATTTCCATGTCCCGGAAACCGGTGGTTGCGAATATCGACCGGAGGCATTGCTGAGTCAGATGACACTGGTTGTGGGCTGGGATGATGACGGACCATCGCGGGATGTCATCAGCCGCCGGTGACCTGGTTTCCCCAGCAAGTTCGACCGCCGGAGTCTCATGATCGCGTTTCACTTCGCCCCTACTCCCACGGAGGGAAGAAGTCAGGAGATCCGCTACTTCGTCCCTGGTTTCGGGGCGACCGTGCAGGTCTTCGAATTCGAGGAAGTCCTTCAGGATAGCCAGGGACGGCTCATCTTCAGGTACAGGGTTTCCGTGGCAGACGTCCAGGATTTTTCGTGTCAGGTTCGGGGGTAATCCTGTGTCGGTCGATAGCCCGGCGCGGCGGCGGAATAGGACTTGTCCGAGGATCTGGCGTTGCCACTGGGTTTCCCGATCAATTCTACGTGTTGCGATATCGGGGTATGTAATGCCGAATTCATCGAATCGTGCCCTTTTGAGGCTAAGGTCGCTGCTTTGGAAACTCAAGGATTGATTTCCATAGTTGTGATAGTCGGCATTGCCTCGCAATATCCAATTGATGGTTTCCGCTACCACTGGTGCCGACAGCTGATTCCGGCACTGGTTGGTTTGGCAAGGGTCTTCCTCTTTGCACATCCGGCATGGGGTGACAGAATCGATGACCCAGCAGCGCTGACCATGGGGACCGGTCTGATGCACGGAAGCCGACGAGAAGTACAGACCCAGGGTTGGGACATTGCACCAGGCAGCGATATGCAAGGGACCGGTGTCGGCACCTACAACGAGCTCGCAATGCACCAACCGATCCGGCAGTTGGTCAAGAGGGATCTCACCGGCGGATGGGATCGATCGCCGTCGATCCTTGCCATTCAATAATGACAGAATCTGGTCCTGACGTTTTCGTTCCCGTTGACCGCCGATTAGCACTACCGAGGCATCTTTGTCGGTCAATATCATCGTGATCAAGTCGGCGAAGAATTCAGGCACCAGTAATCGTTTGGGATCACCGGCGCCAATGATCAAGCCAATATTCTTGTGTCCGGACACCTTGCTCCGATTCGCGGACGGCGCCCATTGGATTATCTTGCCGGTTTCAGGACGGGTGTGCTTCGGAATTTCAGCCAAAGCGGCATATAAGTCTGCCAGGTGCCATCGAGCATGCGGGCGGTGCCGGACAGAGGCAAATAGCAGATTCAAAGGAGTCGGTCGAACAATCTGCTGCCGATCTTCCGAGAGTTGATACCCGGATCGCACTGATGCCGGGATGACCCCAGCCAATGTTACCGCTAGATGGGAATAATTCAATACGATCACCTCGTCAAAGCGCTCGCTGATCAACGGTTTCAAGGCGTCGTCCCACCAGGCGTAGTCCACGAGCCAACTCTCGTCTTGAGCTGCTTTCCATGCGTTTTCCATGGGGAGTCCTAACACCGTGTCGATGCCGGATAGGCGTTCAAACAAGGGGACAAGAGGTGCATCGACCAGCAGGGTCAGGCGATCCCTGGGAAATTGCGTTCGAAGGCGCTCAAGCAATGGCAGCGACTGTACGACATCGCCCATTCGAGCCAATTGTATGACCAGACGATTCATCGAGCGCTGCTCTGTTGGATTTTTGTGCGCAATTCTTTGGCTTCGTGGTGATCTGGTTTCAGGCGGAGAATTCGGTCGCACAGCTCTTGAGCCGCCTGCGATCTGCCCATTCGATGATATACGCCACATAGGCTGAATAGGAAATCCGGATTATCGGGGTTTTTGGCGATGTAGCGTTCCAGGTATTCGGCAGCCAATTCCCAGCGACCGAGATCGGCGGCTGCGGCAGTAAGGCTATAGAGGGCTTGCGTGTGGTTAATGTCGTGATCAAGCGCGGTTTTGTACGCTTCGATACTTGCTTCTTTATTGCCGCGGTTCCAGCGCGCCATGCCCAAGCCGAAATGAGCCCTGGACTGGTTCGGATTCCGTTTCAACGCTTCGCGGAAATGGTGTTCCGCTTCATCAAATCGACTCCGTAGCAGGCTCACTGACCCTAAGCTCAAGTGCGGGCGATCCGAGGACTGATTCAATTCCAGCGCTTGGCGGAACAGCTCTTCCGCTTCGTCGAGTCGGTTTTCATATACCATGCAGTTCCCCAGCAGGTTGCATGTCAACGACTGGTCCTGTGGAGCAAGCTTATCGATGTTCTTCTTCAATTCCTCGAGTTCCGCGACCGCTTCTTTGATTTTCTTGCATTTGATCCTGGCTTCGGCTCTGGCAAGACTGGTTCTTGCGGTCTTGGGCGCAGACTGCAGACAGGATTCTGCCTTCTCCAGCTGATCCGACGCAACGTAGATTTGCGACATCCAGGCATATATGTCGTCTCTATCGGGGTCAAGTCTGACGATTTCGTCCAGGGTTTCGAGAGCCCGGGACAATGAGCCCTGGTTCTCCAATTCCTTCGCTTGACGAATCAGCCTCTCGACCTTGTCCGTCAAAGTCACATACCGTCCCTGCGAATCGGATATCCACTCGATGGTCAAGCCGTCTTCGCGGAGGTACTTTTCATCACATACCTGGATACGGTCGCCCCATTTATCCAGGAAGTGTGCCAGATTTTGGTCGTCGTGGTCGTGGCGACCGGGTGTGGATTCCTCGAGATGAGTCACCACACTCTTTGGACAGTACCGGATCTTGGTGGGGACGACGTTGTCGCCTTCCTCCCTCTGCGAGGCTACCCGCAGGCAGAAGTCCACGTCCTCGAAGCTGTTCTGATAGTGCTCGTCGAAGCCATTCAGCTTCAGAAACAGGGCACGGGACACCATCATGCAGGCGGCGCTGACCGCCGGGAAGTCGCGGGATTTGTTGACTGCCTCGTGCTCATTGTCGAAGCCACGGTAGATCAGGAACGGCACTTTGTCTTTGCTGACGACGATGCCGGCATGCTGGATGGTCTGGTCCGGGTACAGCAACTTGCTGCCAACTACGGCGACTTCCGGATCGCTTTCCAACTCCTCGATTAGAGGCTCAAGCCATCCTTCCTGCGGGCGGGTGTCGTTATTCAGGAATACCAGGTATTTTCCGCGAGCCTGGTCCGCTCCTCGGTTGCAAGCGATGGCAAAACCGAGATTCTGTGGCAACCTGATGGTATGCAATACCACATTTTGCCCGGGGGATTGATTGGAAATCAAGGGTTCGAGCGCATTTGGGGTCTCGTCCGTCGAGCCGTTGTCCACCACGATGACTTCGCACGGGCAGTTGACGGTCTTGTGGACGGCGTCCAGGCAGCTTCGTGTATGATGCCACAGATTGTGCGCCGGGATGATGATGGAACAGATGGGATCGACTCTCCCGGGAATCATCGGTCTTTCTGTGGCTTTCAGCTGAGGGGCACCGACTTCAACCACTGTGGCTTTTTCTTCAATGCAGTTCTTCAGGAAGCTTTCCCAACAGGCGGCTCCCTTCAGGACGGTGTGATGCTCCATGACTTCTTTGCGAGCGGTGGAGGCGATTGATTGCCTGAGGTTCGCGTCATCGATCAGGCTGGACATGGCGTCAACCCAGGAAGCAACGTCATCAGCCAGTAATCCGTTTTCGCGATGCCGGATTACACCACGATAGGGAGTCAGGTTTTGGTAGATTCCCGGAATGCCGGCGATGCCGTATTCCAGCCATTTGATGGGGCTTTTGCACTGGTTGAATTCACAGTCTGCGAGCGGAATCAGCACGACGTCGAAATCACAATTGGACAAGTTGGCGGCGTATTGCGGGTAATCGGCGGTATATTCTCGTTGGAAGATGACCCCCGGTTTCCCCAGCAACTCGTTGGGGCACATGCCCCAGAATTTGAAGACGACGCGGTCACCGTAACGGTTGAGGATTTCCTCAATAGCGGGTACGATGGTCCGGATGTCGCCCATGTGGGTCACCGTGCCGGTGTAACCGATGACGACAGGTCCGGTGTGATGGTACTGACGCCGGGGATCCCGCCAGAGCCGAGGATCGACGGTGTTCGGGATGACCGTGATGTAGGGGTTATACCCCATCAGGTTAGATTTCAGCCGTTCGGTGCTGACGGTGACGTGATCTGCCATGGTGAGGTGGCGTTTGATGTAAGGAGTGCCCCAGTTGAACATCGCCTTCTGAGGATGCCAATCGGGGACGTTGATCAGGAGATCGTCGATTTCGTAGATGATGACTTTGCCGTTCTCCCGGGCTTTTTCGATGGATTGGAGGTACGGATCCATGTTGACGAAGCTGCGTTGGAAAATTGCTACATCCGTGTAGTCGGGGATTTCGGGATTCAAGATGGTGTTGCCATCGAATCGGACCGGATAATCCAGCACGATCTTGCTCTGGCGTTCCAACTCTTCCAGAGGCGCGATCAGCCTGACGTAGAAGCAGGCTTCCGTGGACTTGAGAGTATACAGCGACACTCGCAGCGGCTGATTCACGGACAGCGTTCCCGAGATGGGCGGTTGATTCATGACTGACTGCTCCTCGTGATTGGATCGCTTGTCTTGCTCAATATCTTTGAGGCGTGCCATGATCTCTTTGGCTTTTTCGATGTGCCCGACCCTGGCAGATAGCTCTCCGAATTGGAAAAGGTAGATAGGATCGTCTTGTTCGGAGTCCCAATGGGCTTGGAATTCCTTTAGGGCGGCGTCCACATCGCCTTTCATGGCAATGAGTTTGGCGCGCTCGCGCCAGGTCAGGGGTATGATATCTTTGGAAGTCTGGGCTTTATCGCAGTATTCCTGGTATAGTTCCAAGGTTTTCCGAGCCGATTCTTGCCAGGAATAGGCTTTGACAGCCTCGCGGGCTTGATTGCCTTTCGGATTTTCCCAAGCTTGGCGGATCACCTTTCGCATTTCCTCGGGATCATCCGGTTGGAAATAATACGCGGCTTCCCCCAGGTAGTCTGGCAAGGCACCCCAGGAAGATCCCACCACACCGGTTCCGAAGGCAGCGGCTTCCAACGACGCCAAGCCCGGCAATTCGTACCAGCTCGGCAAGACATGTAGTCGGGCGGCTTGATAGGCGGACGCCAGCACTTCCTGCGGGAGCCGCTTCAGGAACAGGGTTTTCCCCTTGCGCCGATACTTGCGACACAGGTCTTCGTAGAGATGTTGGTAGGTGAAGCCTCCGGTGGCGAAGACCAGAGGGATGTCATCGTGTTCCAGCGCTTTCAGGAGCATCAGTTGATTCTTGCGGGATTCCAGCCGTCCCACGCACAGCACGAAGTCGTCCAAGCCGAATTCTTTTCGGAAAGCTTTTCCGCCGTCACCATATGAGGCAGCAAGCGTCGGAGCAAAGGGCACGATCTCAGCCCGCTTGATCGCCGGAAAGCGTTTTCTTAAGGTATTTCGCTCGGTTTCGGAACAGCAGAAATGACACAGCGCATTATTTGCCACGAATTCATTATCCAGAGCTCGGCTGGGAGGAAGCTGCTTCAGTCTCTGCAGTTCCTTCTGGAAAACCGCTGGATCCTGGCTGGATTCGATGTATTTCTTGAAGGCGTGTACCACATCGTAACTCAAGTTCAGGTACCGGGGCCAATCTTCGTACAACGAGGTGATCACATAAGATTTGCCTTGTTTGAGGATCTTCTCCGCGTACTGGAGGGAAGCCGGCAGAATAGTCAGGTTAATCAGATGTACCAAATCGTAGCTGGTCAGGTCCTTAGCCTTGGGATCGATGTTCACTTTGACATTCAGCGATTCCAGTTCTGTTTTGAGCCGGTTCATCACTTCGGTGTCGCCTCCGGGGTGGGTCAGTGCATCAGGGCGGTTCTGGAACAGAATCTTCAGGTTCGACGTCTTGATTGCCGGAGCTCGATTGAGATTCAGTGATCCAGGCACGGGATGTATTTTCGACGACCGCAATCGATCGCGAATTTCGAGGCACCGTTCGGCTACGCGTGTCGCCTGGTGTTTCAATGTCCAATTATTCACGATATCCTGCCGAGCTCGCTGTCCGATCTTGACCGCGTCGTCCGGATGCTCATATACGAATCGCATATGCTGGGCACAGCCGTCCACATTGGGTTCCGCCAGCATCTGTCCGGCGTAGATGGAGCAGTCACGGATTTGGTCGGCGTCGACCTCCCTCAAACCTTCGGAATCAATCAGGAGGCTGTTTTCCCTGGTCATATATTCGGTATTGCCGCTCCAGTTGGTGGCGATGACGGGTTTGCCCAGTGCCATGGATTCCATGTAGGGAATCCCCCACCCTTCACCTCGGGACGGCAGCACGAAGGCATTGCAACTGTTGCACAGCGCCGGCATTTGATTGTCGGGGACACGATGACCGATCACGATGATGGGCGGAATCCCCCCGCGATCATATCCCAGGCTCTTGATGTATTGATCGATTAGTGCATCCACCCGTCCGTCTTTTCCGTAGTACGATCTAATCACCAGCGACACATCATCATCGGGGTGGAATGCTTGCAGATAGGCGCGAAGCAGGACGTCCCATCCCTTTCGTTTGGTCCATTGAAAGATCGACAGGAAATTGCATTTTCGAATGCCGGGGATCGGGTAGTTTCCGACTTTTTGGGGATCGTATTTTGCGAGATCAATCCCCAGTGGCAGCACATGGATGCGGTCTTCGGGTACGCCGCCTCTGGCGAAAGTCTCCTGATTGAAACGGCTGGGCACCCAGACTTCGTCCATCCGCGCCAGCGCTTCCACCCAATCTTCCGGAATGCTGTTGGTCTCAAACATGGTGCTGCAGATGTAGTGCCCGTGATCGGGATTGGTTCGCTTGCCCTGGAGGCAATTGTCATAGCCCATGCCCGCAGGGATATGGTGCAGAACGTATATGGATTCAGGTCCGAGCCGGGCTGGCTTCTGAGTCAGCTTCAGGACGTGCCGAACAGTTTCCGGATCTACTTGTGTCCGGTACTCCACTGTCTCGCCGGTGTCCAGTTTCAACTTGATGGAATCCGGGGACACTTTGGCGTCCAGTTTGACAATATCGGCGTCGTACATGCCGGAAAACCACATGGATTTGGCGCGGACATCGACACCCAAATCGTCCAGTCCCAATATCAGATTTCGCGCCATGCAGGCATATCCGGAAATGTCCAGCATGGGGGCTTCGTAGGTAAGCCTTATAGGATCAGCCAATAGTTCCCTTTGCAGTCGTTCGCCTTTCAGATGTGGGGAGTCCGTATCGTCTGCCCGCCCTTCAATTCCCCCCCGTGTGGCAGGGGGGAAGTCACTCCGAGACAACATGGCATTCGACTGTCCTCTGATCACTGCGGATATTGCCTGGCGCATGTGCTGAGCCACGCGAGCCCAGGAATAGTGCCGGGCTCTTTCCAATCCAAGCTCGGCATATCGCTTGTGGTACTGGTCGTCGGTGAGGAGCTTGACGACCGCCTTCGCCATGACATCAGTATCCGTCGGATCGCACAGGATGGCTGCATCGCCTGCGACCTCGGTCAACGAAGATCGATTGGAGCATACCACGGGCAGTCCGGCAGCCATGGCTTCCAGGACTGGCAGTCCGAATCCTTCGTAGAGCGACGGGAATAGGAATACGCGGCTGATGTGTTGGATGGCGCTTAATTCGTCGGGTTGGACATACCCGGTCATCAGGACCTTGTCCTGGACACCGTGCAGGATGGCAAGCTGTCTGATTTTTTCGACTTCCTCGTCGGCAGCGATTCCGACGATCACCAGCCGGAAATCGCCGGGATATTGCTCGCTGACTTTACGAACGATTTCCAGAAGTCCTTCGGGATTCTTGCGCGGATCAAGGGAGCCCACGTATAGGATCAAGGCGCCCTCGAATCGCATTCGGGATCGGACTTTGGCGACCAGGTCTTCTTTAGGGTCTTTTCGGAAATGTTCGGCGATGCCGCCGCCAACTACTGCTATTCTGTCTTTGGGCAATTCCAGGTAACGGGCATAGTCGTTCTTCGTGCATTCGGACAGTGCGAGGAACCGATCCACATGACCGGATAGCCAGGAGAGCCGTCGTTTGTATTCGTCCGCCCATTCCGGATCATTCTTCAGATATTGGTCTTCGAATACCAGAGGGATCAGATCATAGGCAGTGGCAAGCAGTTTAACATTCCCAAAATCGGCCGGGATCATCGGTTTGTAGATATAGCGGTCACCGGCTCTTGACTCGGGAATTGGGGTCAAGGGATCGGTGAGCCAGAAGGCATCCACACAGGCGGGGTGGAATTGATGGTAATTCCGGAAGGTGCAATTCGGGTGATGGGCTGCCGCCAGTCTGCGGATTTCGGAGGTGGTCTCGCCGTCCCGGTCGCCATACAACGTAATGTGCATGTCAGGGGACGATTCAATCAGTGCTTCCAGGGAATGGTACACGTAATGCCCGATTCCACGCATGGCGCTGGCACCGAATTGCAGGGTACGGACGTCCACGCCCAAGGACAACCGGTCGCCCAACAATGGTTTCGTCCATTTCTCCAGGTAGATGGAGAAGCTTCTTTCGGAGATTTCCTCGGCTTTGGATTTATCGATGGATTTGGTCTCGTGGTGGGTCACCACCGCTTGGGGACTTACCAGCACTCGGTAGCCCAATTGGCGAACCTTCAGGCACAGATCGATGTCCTCGAAGTACATGGGATAACGGGTATCCAAGCCGCCGACCCTTTCAAATAGGGCTTTCTCAATCAGCAGGCAGGCGCCGGTGACACCCAGGGTTTCAGTAACGACAGAGCAGGCTGGATCGTCGCCGGGTTTGCCACGATGCAAATGATAGGGAGCAAGGTCGCTGTTGATTTCAATGCCGAAGTGCTGGATGGTGCCATCAGGATATAGTAATTTGGCACCGACGATTCCCACTGTCGGATCCGATTGACAGGTGTCGATCATCTCGCGAAGCCATGACTGCCACCTACGGAGAGGTGGCAGCACTGAGTCCGACTGATGCTGCGGCCTTGGATTCGGAGGTTGGGGTTCGGTGTCGTTATTTAAGAACAGCAGATACTTGCCTCTGGCTTCCGATGCGCCTCGATTGACCGACCGGACAAAGCCTTGGTTCTGATCATTGGTGATGGTTCGAAATGGCGGCTCAAGAGTCTTGAGATATTGGCCTGTGTCGTCGGTCGAGCCGTCATCGACGATGATCACTTCGTAGCGGACATCGGGAGTGCGCTGGCGGACGCCCTCCAAGCACCGACGGGTGTAGTGGCATTGGTTGTACACCGGGATGATAATCGAGCATTCCACGTGTTTTTCCGTTTGGGGTCTTTTCATCAAGTCGGTCATTTTGTTCCCGAAGATTTTGGCATTAATATATTGTTATTCCACTGTTTGAGGCGATTCTCGAGCTACTTGATATCTTTGATATTCCAGGATGTCCTCCAGAGTTTTCGACCAGGGGATTTTCGGCGACCATCCGGTGGTTTCCCGGAACAGCCGGTTAGACCCAACCACGCATGGGGTCTCGGTGGGTCGCATCAATGACGGGTCTTGGACTATTTCGAATTCGGTGGACGACAGAGCCAGGATCCCGTCCAGTAGCTCCTGCAACGACCGTGGTTTTCCGCTGCAGATGTTGTACACTGCGCCGGGCTCGCCTTTGGTTATTGCCAACTCATAGGCTCGGACCATGTCACGGACGTCGGTGAGATCACGGACGGCATCCAGTCTGCCCACTCGCACTATCCTGCAGCCCGGATTGACTTCTCCTCGTGCGATTTGATAGGCGAAATCAGCAGCGGCAAAGCCATTACTCTGGCGGGGACCAATATGATTGAACGCCCGGACACGGATGATCGGTAAGGTGTGGGCTACGAGATTGCTTCGCTTTGCTCGCAATGACAGCCTGGACATCTGGTGGCAGAGAAGATCAGCCGCCGTTTTGCTCAAGGAATAAGGATTCGTGGGTTGAAGAGGGACATCCTCGGTCAGGCAGAAATGGGTGTTCAATGGTAGCGCTGTCAGGTGGGGACACCTGACAGCACGAGGTAACAAGGGATTGGTTCGCTTGGGTCGCAATGACACCCCCCTTTTGTTCCCCCCTACTGTCGTAGGGGGGAAAAGACCGCTTCGTTCTGCCTGCAACGACCCCACGGAAGAACCGTTAGCGGAAGCGCCGTACTCATCGGCTGATCCGACGAAGAGCATTCGGGGGGGAGGATCAAGCTCTTTCAGACATTCCAGGAGAGCCAGAGTGCCCAGGACGTTGATGCGGAAAGTCTCTCGGGGGTTTTCCCACGATCGTGGGACTGAAGCTTGAGCCGCGAGATGGTACACATGGTCGGGACGCGGATCCAGGAGATTTTGCAGAGCCGCGTGATCTTCCAGATCGGCGAGGATCACGTCGTCGGGTTGCAGATGACCTGTGGAGACCAGACGATCAAGATTGGTCAAGGCGTCATGGGGTGCGCCCAAGCCTCGGATTCGATACCCTTTTTGGGCAAGGTGTTCCGCGAGATGGGAGCCCGCAAAGCCGGTGATCCCGGTAATTACGACGTTCATGTGACAATAATTTTCAGGCGATCAACAGGAAGGAGAGGCTATATTCAACACGTTCAAGTATATACGCTTGTCTTCCACGATTCCGCTATGCCTCGGGCGCTACGGGAACTGCTGCAACCGATCTCCGGTTGGGTATCATCCACGGATGGCGGATGACCTCCGGGGAACGCATGAGTTGCTGCTCCAGGAGGTTCAGATCTGCGTCCACCATCATTTTGACGAGCCCATCGAAGTCGACCGTCGGCTCCCACCCCATCTTCACCCTGGCTTTGGAATAGTCCCCGACCAGCATATCGACTTCAGCAGGGCGCACGAATCGGGGATCAATGATGATGTGGGGTTCCCAATCCAGGTCTACTGCCGCGAACGCTCGTTCCACGAAATCCTGGACGCTATGCGAGATGCCGGTGGCGATCACGTAATCTTCCGGTTCGTCCTGTTGCAGCATCATCCACATGGCGCGCACATAGTCTCCGGCATATCCCCAATCGCGTTTAGCGTCCAGGTTTCCCAGGCGGATTTCGGAATCCAAGCCGAGTTTGATTTTGGCGACGCCGTGGGTGATTTTTCTTGTGACGAATTCCAAGCCACGGCGAGGGGATTCGTGATTGAACAGGATGCCGCTGCAGGCGAACAAGCCGTAAGATTCACGGGTGTTGACCGTGATATGATGACCATATACTTTGGCGACTCCATAGGGGCTACGCGGGTAGAACGGCGTCGTTTCCCGCTGGGGAACTTCACGGACTTTGCCGAACATTTCAGAGGAGGATGCCTGGTAGAAACGGATTTTCGGATTGACCAGCCGGATGGCTTCCAGTATTTTGGTGACGCCCAGGGCGGTGAATTCGCCGGTCAGAATGGGCTGGCTCCAGGATGCCGGTACAAAGGACTGCGCGGCAAGATTGTACACTTCCTCCGGGTCGATTTCCCGCAGGATATTTACCAGTGACAGTTGATCGAGGAGGTCGCCCTGGACGGTGGTGATGCGATCCTGGATGTGGCGGATTCGGCTGCTGGTTTCGGTGCTGGAACGCCGTACCATGCCGTACACGTCGTATCCCTTTTCCAAAAGGAAGTCGGCAAGATAGGATCCATCCTGCCCCGTGATTCCGGTGATGAGTGCTCGCATGGGTTTGCTCCTGACGCGGATTATTGGCAATTCTTGATAGTTTTCAGAGCGAGGAAGAGGAGATTGCCTCGCTAAGTTCGCAAGGACAGGGTGGCTGTCAAGTGAGGACACATGACAGCACACCCTATGACACCCCCCTTGTTTTTCCCCCCTACAATAGTAGGGGGGAAGAGATTTCTCCGCTCGCAATGACGTAATTGTTAGAATGTTACACGGCTAAGTAATCCAGCAGCGATGGCTGCATGATCATGGCTCCGACGTTCAGGGTCGCCTGGTACGCGGCTTGATCCATTTGCAAGTTCATGGCTGCCTGCACGATATCAGTATCCTCGACGTTGGACAAGGCATCTGTCAAGGAGAGATTGGTATCGAGCAATTGGCTGGCGACGTTATTCATGCGTTGCACGCGGGCGCCGACTTCGCTCTGGATGCCGGTGATCCGCTCCCGGATGCTCGATAACGCATCCCGGAGCATAGGCAGGTCGTATACTTCCTCGTAGCCGGGAGGCGGCTCGCCATTGTTGTTCAACGTGTCCCGGATTTGAATCGCCACCCAGAACAAGTCGCTCATTTCCCCTTCGCCGTCGGGCATAAAGACTTGGTCGCCCTGCACGTTGATCGGGATCAAGTCGCTTTGTCCGATTTCGCGGAATATCTCGCCCAGAGGACCTTCCGGAACCAATAACACACTGGCCGTGACGCCTTCGGGATCCTGGGTATCTTCAAAGGGCATGGTCGTGGTCCATTGACCGGCGAAGACATATATGCCCTGGTATTGCGAATTCGCCTGGGATATCAGTTGTTGAATGACTTGTTCTGCCTGGATCGCAAGGTTTTCATAGTCCGGATCGGAATTGGTGGTGTTGTCGCCTTGGATTGCCAGGGAATCCAGACTCACGATCAGGTCATTTATCTGGGTGAGGGCGTTTTCGGTGAAGGACAGCCGACTTAGCCCGTTGTCCAGGTTTCTGGTGTATTGCTCGTTCTGGCTGATTTGCTCGGTCAGCATCATGGCTTGTTGTACACCCACCGGGTCGTCTGATGGTCGATGCAGCCTGTAGCCAGAAGATATCTGATTCTGCAGGTCATAGAGTCGGGAGGTACGGTTCTCCACGTGCCATAGGAAATCGGAGACTCTCATCATGTTCGTGATTCGCATTGGTTATCCTCGAATTTTTCAAGGGTGCTGTCAGGTGAGGACACCTGGCAGCAGTGTTACTGCAACCCCCCTTTTGTTCCCCCCTTCAATAGAAGGGGGGAAGGTTTCACTGTCAGGTGGGGACACCTGACGGCACCTTCAACTGTCGGGTGAGGGCTGCTGACAGTAGCGTTACTGCAACCCCCCTTTTGTTCCCCCCTTCAATAGAAGGGGGGAAGGTTTCGCTGTCAGGTGGGGACACCTGACAGCACCTTCAACTGTCGGGTGAGGGCTGCTGACAGTAGCGTTACTGCAACCCCTCTTTTGTTCCCCCCTTCAATAGAAGGGGGGAAGGTTTCACTGTCAGGTGGGGACACCTGACGGCACCTTCAACTGTCGGGTGAGGGCTGCTGACAGTAGCGTTACTGCAACCCCTCTTTTGTTCCCCCCTTCAATAGAAGGGGGGAAGGCTTCACTGTCAGGTGGGGACACCTGACAGCACAACCTGCTCCTTTGCCATCTAATCTGTCAGGCGAGGACGCCTGACAGCAACCCAAGCGTTGGTTATACCATATTCACCACGGTGTCCATCATCTGGGATACCGTCGTCACCAGCCGAGCGGCGGCTTCGTATGCCTGCTGATACTGGATCAGATTGGTCATTTCTTCGTCCAGGGACACCCCGGAGACCGACTCGCGCTGGGTTTCCAGTTGCTGCAAGGCGGCTTGCTCCTGCGTGTGTCGGAAGGAGGCGTTTTGCCGCACCACACCGACTTCCGATACCAGGTTGGCATAATAACTTCCGATGGTTGCTGTGCCGTTTTCCATCACCAACTGATTTTGCAGTCCGGCGATCGACAAAGCGATGCTATTGTCCCCGGGAGCTCCGGAAGCTGAGGCGGCGATGACTTCCAAACTGGCAAGCACTTCGCCGGATAGGCTCAGGTTGCCTGCTCCGGTGGTATCAAGATCGAAGAAGTTGTTGCCGCTGGAACCATTCAAGCCATATCCGGTGACGTGAGCGGAATTGACCTGCTGCACCAAGCTATTCGCCAGTTCGTCCAGGCTGGCGGATAATTCGGGAATTTGATCATCCCGCATCTCGATCAAGCCAGCGATTTGACCCTGGGACAACATGACTGACGATCCGCCGTCCTCCCAGATTAGATCGTGCACGACACCGCCGGGGATCGACCGTTCCCGAGTGGCGATCTGCAGTGACAGGTCTCCTTGCACCAGTACTTGTCCACCCACGTATACGTTTATCTGCCCGTTGGCTTGGTCCGTCACCTGGACATTGACCAGCGAGGACAGGTCGTTTAGCAGGTTGTTCCGCTGATCCCGGAGATCATTGGCTTGTCCGCCGGAGCTTTCGATTTGAGCGATTTGGGCGTTCAGATTCGCAATGGAGGATGACAGGGAATTGACTTCGTTCACGCGCACGACGATTTCCTGGTCGTGAGACTGGATTTGACCCGCGAATTGGTTATGCAGCCGATTGAATTCGGAGCAGAGGCTTTGGGCGTTCTGTCGAAGGGCGCTGCGAGCGGTCAAGTTTTCCGGATCGTCAGCCAGGTCCTGCCATGAGTTCCAGAATTCGGTGAGCATATCGCCGAGGGTGGTGCTGGATGAGGTGTCACCGAAGATGTTTTCCAGGGACTGCAAGCTGCCGTCAATGGCTTCCCATTGTGAGAAGTCGCTGTAACCCTGGCGGAGACTCCGATCCAGCAGATTGTCGTGGATTTGCTGGATGCCAACCACATTGACTCCAGTCCCCAGAGTTCCTTCCATCAATTGGAGGGGAAAGGACGGGGACAACTGGACTCGCTGGCGGGAGAAGCCGGGCGAGTTCACATTCGCCGTGTTGTGCCCGATCACCGCCAATGCCAGTTGATTGGCGGATAGCGCCCGACGACTCAGTTCCATCATGCCGTTTAGAGTGGTCATATTACTATCCGTGCAGGTTGGATTCGTTGGCAGACGAGGGCGGCATCAAAAGCCCCTCAGCGGTCTGCCAGCACATAGTTAGAACAAGTTGACACAAGCCTCGCTGGTAGCAGTGACCCCCCTTATGTTCCCCCCTACAATAGTAGGGGGGAATTCTCTGCGGTGACCCCCCTTATGTTCCCCCCTTCGATAGTAGGGGGGAATTCTCTGCAGTGACCCCCCTTATGTTCCCCCCTTCGATAGTAGGGGGGAATTCTCTGCGGTGACCCCCTTATGTTCCCCCCTACAATAGTAGGGGGGAATTCTCTGCAGTGACCCCCCTTATGTTCCCCCTACAATAGTAGGGGGGAATTCTCTGCGGTGACCCCCTTATGTTCCCCCCTTCGATAGTAGGGGGGAATTGTCTGCAGTCTGCGGTTGACCGACGAGGGCGTTTGCCAGCGCCATATTAAGTTAGATTCGCTGGTCGAGGAAGAGAGATGGCGCGCGATCGTCGGTTTTGGCGCCATATTGCTGGTTCAGCCCCTTTGCCCGGATGATCTCATGGAGCATTTCCTGACCGCGTTTGACCATTCTCCCCAGGAGTTCCGCATTCGTCAATGTCCGATCCTGGATCTCGCGCAGGACGTTCTTCAAAGTGGGTCCCAGAGTGAGGAATTGCTCGCGGAAGCCGTCACGCTGACTGCGCTGGCGAGCGAATTCCTGCATCGTTTCGGAATGCTCCTCGGTCCATCGGACGCGCTGCGTTTCGTAATGGTTCAGGACGTTCGCCAGTTCCTCCGCCTCCCGCATCGATGCGACCAGTTCTTTGGACTGGTTATGGCGAATCATCTGCTCCTGAGTTATCAGATGTTGAGAGAGGCGATTCGCCGCTTCCAGCTCTCCCGACAGGATGATCTGCAGTTCTTTCCATACGAATTTCACGTGGTCCTCCCGACACTTCATTATCAATAGCCGGACTCGGCGGTCCGGGCACTTTATCAATTTGCGGCGTCACTTCAGGATTGTGACCGGCAAGCTGGCGGTACAACGTTTTCCATAATCCGAATTGATCCTGACGGGACGCTTTCGCAGCGATTTCCCAATCCATCAGCCCGCGGTAGAATTCGACGTCATTGCCCTCCTCCAGGAATCCGCTTTTGGGGACACTTTCCCGCATGGTTTTCAGGAGATAGTTGACGAGGACGGCTTCAAAGTCCTGACATGCCGTCGCCAGGGAATCCTGACCGTGCGCGTTGCGCATCGTGCCATCGGGATTCAGGCACACGTCCTTAGGGGCAGATGGGATTCCTGCGCCGGAATTCATGGGAAGGAAGACCGACTGATGTTTGGACATGGGATCGATGTGTGGCATAGTTCTGTGTGGGGGCTTAACATGTTAAGCCCCTACGGGTCAGATAATTACCAATTCGGCGTTTAAGGCGCCGACTTCTTTCAATGCCTGAAAGATGGCGATCAGATCTCGAGGCTCAACGCCCAGCGAATTCAATGCTTTGGCGACTTCTCCCACACTGGGGGCTTTTTCGATTACGGTCATTTTCCCGCCGCCTTTGCCGACGGTGATGCGGTCCTGGGGAGCTACCACGGTCGAACCTCGACTGAAGGGACCGGGCTGCGACACCTGGGGTGTCGATGTGATTTCCACCGTAAGGCTGCCGTGGGAAACGGCTGCCGGCGAAAGGCTCACATATTCTCCGACCACCACAGTGCCGGTACGTTCATTGATGACGACACGAGCGGTACCGTCGGGTTCGACTTCGATGGATTCGAGTTCCGCCAGGAATTCGTGGACTCCGGCTGATTTTCGGTCACCGGGAATAACCACCTGGACGGTTCCGCGATCGACTACCATCGCTGATCCCGCAAAGCTGCCGTTGACTGCGGCGGCTAATCTGCTGCTAGTAGTGTAATCGGGGACGTTCAAGTTAATGCGGATGGTGTCGGATACGACGTTGGTCAAGAGCATGGGGCTAATCACGGAGGCGCCGTTTGGGATCCGCCCGACCACAGGGTGTCCCTGCCGGATCTGATTAGCGCCGGAGGCAGCCTGGAATCCGCCGATGGAGACGCTGCCCTGGGCATGGGCTCGTACCGTGCCGTCCGAGGAATTCAAAGGCGTCAGGATCAGCGTTCCGCCTTCCAACGAGGAGGCATCACCCAAGGATGACACCGTGACGTCGATTTTGGAACCCTCCTGGATGCCGGGGACCAATTCTGCGGTGACCATCACCGCTGCAACATTCTTCAGCTTGATTTTCTCAGCATCCAGAGTCAACCCCATCCGTTCCATCATATTGCGGAATGTCTGGGCAGTGAAGACGCTGCGGTTGCCATCGCCGGTGCCGTTCAAGCCGACCACCAGACCATATCCGATGACGGGTTCCGCCCGCAATCCCTCAAAGGTCGCCAGGTCCTTGATGCGGACCCCGGATTCGCCGTCACTGTCGGTCAGCAGGATAATCGCCGGCAGCAGGAATCCTAACGTCAAGAATCTGTGCCAGGGCGACAAGTATTTCGTGATGTGTTTGAGCAAAGTTTCATCTCCAGGTAATCTGTCAGGCGAGGGCGCCTGACAGCACCTTCAGTTTTGTCTCCGTCTAATCTGTCAGGTGAGGACACCTGACAGCACCTCATCTCCGTCTAATCTGTCAGGCGAGGACACCTGACAGCACCTCATCTCCGTCTAATCTGTCAGGCGAGGGCGCCTGACAGCACCTCATCTCCGTCTAATCTGTCAGGTGAGGACACCTGACAGCACCTCATCTCCGTCTAATCTGTCAGGTGAGGACACCTGACAGCACATTCAGTTTTGTCTCCGTCTAATCTGTCAGGTGAGGACACCCGACAGCACCTCATCTCCATCTAATCTGTCAGGCGGGGACGCCTGACAGCACTTACTATGTCAGAAGATCCAGTTGATAATCCGGGTCAGGATCCCCGGTTTCTGCGCATCCTGCAACATGCCTTTTCCGCTGTAGGTGATCTGCGCGTTAGATATATTATAGGAATACACGACGTTATCGGCGGTGACATCCTGGGGACGGACGGTCCCTTTCAGGGTAGTCAACTGCTTTTCGCCGTTGATGTCCACGCATCGTGTGCCTTCAATGATCAAGTTTCCCCCTGGATCGATACCCACGATGGTGGCAGTCATTTTGGCGCGCAGGCTGCCCTGACGGCTGGTTCGTCCCTGCCCCTCGTACTCATTACTAACGCTTGTCCCCATGTTGAACAGGGGCAGGAAATCGAGATCACCGGTAGCTTCGTTCTCGAAACTGGACTGATTTTCCTGGTCAGTCTGGGTACGGGCTCGGCTTTCGGCATCGGAGAATTCGATGATCTCCACTGTGACAATGTCTCCGACTTTACGGGCTTTTAGATCGGTGTACATAGAGGCATAGGCGGTTGGATTGTCCGCTGCCAGGACACCACTGCCCAGCCCGATGATCAGCAGTATCAAAGGAGTGACCACTGATGCGATTAACAGGTATCGGGAAGTCCTTTTCATGGCACGTCATCCTTATGGTATAACGACCGATTGTTCGTCCACCACCTGAGCTTTCAGCTTTCCTCGTGTTAGCAAGTTGACGACCCAGATCCAATCGCCCGGTCTGCCGTCCTGGCGGGCTTGACCGTCCACGGTAGCGATCACCCCTTCGCCAAAGGAGCTGATTTTCACCAGATCGCCGCGTTTGACCGCGTATGGGATGTCGATCAGATCAGCCGTGATCACGCGACCCTGGGAGATGGTGCGTTTGGCGCGGTAACCAATAATCGATTCGACCTGGGTACGGGGATTACCCACCAGCCAGGTGGTTTCCACTTCTTGGGGTTCAATCACGTCGTTCGTCATTAAGGTTCCGCGGGGAATCGTTTGTTTGGCGATCCACAACGTTTCATAGGCGGTGACATCGATGCGAATTGAGAACGCAGGTTCCAGCGATCCTCCATGCCGAAGCCCCATTTGCAGAAGCACAGATCCTCGCAGCTTGGAATCGGTTGTGCTCAACACTTCGATGGAAGATCCGATGGGAGTCGATAGCGGCTCAGGCGGGCGACTGTATTTCCAAGTGTATCGAATGCCCTGCGAAGTCAGGTTGTCGTGCAGGTACTGTTCGATAATTTGTGACAAAGCTTCTGGAGTGACGGTAACGCAGGGGCGGGATACTATGACTTCGGGGGCTCCGGTCACCTCGACATCTTCTCTCTCGAATCCGGCTCGCAGGCAGTAGCGGAAAATGTCGTAGTGAGTGAGCGTTCGGGTATCGCCCAGAGCAGGCGCCCGTCCCAGAGTCGTATCCCTGAGACGGGCTGCTCCGGCTGAGTCGGAGCCGAAGACCTGAGCGACCTTTTCCAGAGTCATCGTGCCGTCCTCCACCTGGACCAGAGGATTGAGGACGACTGTCAGCACGGGACCGGCGAGGGCGGGAGTTCCCAGGACAAATGGGAATGTTGGTCCTGCCCCGACGATCAGCACGCATTGAAGGAGGATCAGACGAGCAAGTTCAGTGTGTTTGGTTGCCATACCGAGGATACTTCTCACGGTGCTCTTCATGGAGGTTATCGCTTCAGGTTGCTGGCGACTGACAGCATGTCTTCGGCGGTTCTGATTGCTTTGGAATTGATTTCGTATGCCCGTTGGGCGATGATCATATCGACCATTTCCTGCACGATTTCGACGTTCGATCCTTCCAGATAACCCTGCAAAAGGGTTCCGAAGCCTTCGGTGCCGGGGGATCCAACGATGGCGTCCCCGGAAGCGACAGTTGGTTTCACCAGATTTTGACCCAAGCTGGTCAAGCCCACGGGATTTATGAAGCGGGCGAGCTCGATTTGCCCGACTTCTTGCGGTTCGGTCTCGCCAATCAGGATCACTGACACCACACCCTCGCTGTCAATCGAGATGCTCGCGGTATCGGTGGGCAAGGTGATTTCGGGCTCCACAGGATAGCCGTCGGAGGTCACCAGCGCCCCGTCCGCTGATAATTTGAATGATCCGTCGCGAGTATAGGCTGTGGTTCCATCCGGCATAATGACCTGGAAGAATCCGGTCCCGTTGATCGCAAGGTCCAACGGATTCTGGGTGGCAATGGGCTCGCCCTGGGAATAATCTCTCTGGGTGGCGACCGTCCTGGTTCCATGCCCAATCTGGATTCCGCCGGACGCTGCCTCTGCACCGGAAGAGCTTGCACTTGGGGCTTTCAGGGTCTGGTAGATCAAGTCCTGGAACTCCGCTCTGCCCTTCTTGTAGCCGGTAGTGTTCACATTAGCCAGATTGTTCGATATGCTGTCGATTCTCAGTTGTTGGGCTTCCATGCCCGACGCTGCACTATTCATCGCTCGAATCATGGGTGCTCCTATGCTCGGTTTTTCGCCGGAAGAGGACGATTATCGGACCGCGCCGACTGTATTCACTGCCTTTTGCAAAGTATCATCCTGAGCCATCAAGGCTCGGGCGCTGGCTTGGTACGCCTGCTGGAGAGTGATCATGTCCACCATCTCCCTGATAGCCTCCACGTTGGAGTCTTCCAGGAAACCTTGACCAACGGTGGTTTCGGGCGCATCAGTCTCCGTGGCTCCGGGGCGGGCGGCGAACAGTCCATCGGCTTTCTTGACCAAGGCATTCTTATCGGAAAAATCAACAATCTTCAGGCGACTGACTTCTTCACCATTCACCGAGATGACGCCGGTACTCGACACTGCAACATCGCCGGCAGGAAGCTCGATCGGTCCCCCCTCGCCCAACACCTTGCAACCGTTGGCGGTCACCAGCATACCCTGGGCGTTCAATGCGAATGAGCCGGCTCTGGTGTACAGAGTTCCCATGGGAGTGTCAACCGCAAAGTAGCCTCGACCCTGCAATGCCAGGTCCAGGGGATTTCCGGTAGCGCGGAGCCCACCCTGGGACATATCGGTCTCCACCTGCTGAGCATCCAGGATCAAAGGATTCTGGTTCTCATCCTTCTGCAAAACCAGCGATGCCTCCAGCATGGTATTCACGAACACGCCGTCTTTCTTGAAGCCGGTGGTCGCCGCATTGGCGAGGTTATTGGCAATCACTTCCTGCTGCAACATCCTGGGAAGCATTCCCGCCGCGGAATTGTAGATTCCTTTGATCATACGAATACTTCTCCCACAACTTCCTCAAAGTCTAAAGCAGTTGTTCGCCGAATTTGCAAGGATCGTACCATCGTAAGATATTGATTCAAAGTTATTAAATATTAGAAAGTTAAAGGAGATGTTCAATATTCCTTCGAGGTAAGATTTACCTACGAATCCATTTGCGAACTGGCAGTTTGCGCTCCGTTTCACTTCGGAATCGGATGGCACGCTTTAACAGGTCGCCGTAACAAAGCCTGAGGCGACTGTTATGTCTTGTTTTCGAAACATCCGGAATGGCATTCTATCAATATTTTCATGGAAGTCTTTGAATTGATTTGACTAACCTGCCGTGTCCGGATTCAATCTCTTGACGTTCCTGCCGCAAGAATCGTCAGGGGAGTTCTGGCACGACTGTGTCTTGGGGCGGACATTTCCAGTTGTCACAACGTTCTTTTTCCGCACATGGGCAAGAATTTCCAAGGAGATTGGAGCCGTTTGCAGTTCCGCTCAGTTTTTTCTTGCATTTTCAGCGGTTGTGGCTTATATTGAAACAAGGTTCTCGTCCATCACCGGATGGAGCAACATGGGAATCACTCATTATATCAATATCACGGAATTAACAACTTATGAGACATGATTTGCTGCCTTACCATTTGCCCACTATCGGGGCAGAAGAGAAGCAGGAAGTAGCCAACGTGTTGGACTCGGGGCGCCTGACCACAGGACCCTTGACGAAGCGATTTGAGGAATTGATGTGCGGCTATCTGGAGGTGCGGAATACGGTAGGGGTCAGTTCATGTACCGCCGCATTGCAATTGACTCTGGCGGCGTTGGGCATCGGCGAGGGGGACGAGGTCATCACGACTCCTTTGACGTTTTGCGCTACGGTCAATGCGATTTTGCACCAGAAAGCGGTCCCGATTCTGGCGGACGTTGCTTCAGACACGTGGGACCTGGACGCGGAAAAAGTGGAGACAGCGGTGACTCCAGCCACTCGAGCGATCATCCCGGTGCATTTTGCCGGTCATCCGTGCGAGATGGATCAACTGTTAGATACTGCGGAACGGAAGGGACTATCGATAGTGGAGGATGCGGCTCAGGCGTTGGGGGCTTTGTACAAAGGGGCGCCTGTCGGGAAGATGAGCGATGCCGCCTGCCTGTCTTTCTGTATGTTGAAGAGCATCACGACGGGGGAAGGCGGCATGGTCACGTCGAATGATGATGAGTTGGCGGATCGGGTGCGATCGCTGTCTCAACACGGCATGGTCGAGAATGCCGCGATACGTTACTCTTCGGAAGCGTCTTGGAACTACCAGGTCACGGCGCCGGGATTTAAGCATAATATGACGGATCTTCAGGCGGCGATTGGGATTCACCAGTTGAATAGGCTGGAAGACCTTCTGGCGATTCGGAGCAATATTGCACGACGATACAGGGAGGGTTTCCAGAAGATGGAAGCTGTCGATTTGCCGGAAGTCAAATCCTATGTCCGCCATAGCTGGCAATTGTTTCCGGTGCTGATCAATCTTGACATGTTGACCATCGACCGGTCACGATTCATTGAAGAATTGTATCAGAGGAATATCGAGACGACGGTCAATTATATTCCGATTCATTTCCATCGGTACTTCCGGGATTTGTTCGGGGATCAAGACGGACGGTATCCCATTTCCGAGTGGATTTTCCACCGGGAGATCACTTTGCCGATCTATCCCCGGATGACTGATCGTGACGTCGATGACGTGATCGAGGCAGTCGATGACGTGATTCGGCGATTTCGCAGGTAGGGGCTTAACATGTTAAGCCCCTACAAAAGACCAAGCTTCTTGGGATACTACACATTACAGGAGAGCCTGTCATGCAACAGATAACTCGATTTTTGGCAGTGTCAGTTATTCTGACGCTGGTCTTCGGAATGACATCTTTGGCATCCGGAGACAATCCTCCGCCTCGCAATGGTGGAGTGTCGGTAGAGCAGACCGTTAACGACGGACAACGGCTCATCCGTTGGAATACGGAGCCCTATCAAGGAACTGCCAGCCAGTCCCCTCCGGTGACGACCAAGCACCGTTACGGTATCGGGGACGACATCGACGATCCGATAGGCACGCTGCTGTGGCAACACAGCGATCCAACGGGAATAGGCAACGACGTGGCGGTGGCGGACTACAACGATTACTTTGGAATCGGTTACTACTTGAACAATGAGCGGATGTGCTTTTTCCAGCGGTCGTCAAATGTGCCGCTGTGGGAGTACCAGGTCACTGACGGCGGGACGTTTTTGGACATTTCCGGTGACGGACAGGTGGTGATGTTTTCCAATATGGAAGCCGCTCACCGATTGGATCCTCAGACCGGCGCTTCCATTTGGAATTTCCCCATGCCGACCGGATTCACCGCCAGCAAGGTTGATGTCTCTCGGGACGGATCATTGATCGTCCTGTTGGGATGGGGACCGACGGCTGGTAACGTCAATCGGGTGTGGGCATTTCGACCCGAATCATCGACTCCGATCTGGAGCTTCGATGTGGATGCAACGGTCACCTACGGATGGTACGGGGTCACGATCAGCAACGACAACAGTCGGGTAGCGGTCAACGGCAAGTTTTGGATGTACGTGCTGGATGCTCAGACCGGCGATCTGATCTGGGATGCGGACACCTACAACACGGAATCGCCGACCAGACTGTCCGGGGACGGCGGCATCCTGACCTCGGCATCTCTGGCGGGAAAGCTACGGGTGTTCTATTGGGATGACGCCCAATCCACCTACCTGCCATTCTGGGACTACACATTCACCGGCGGCACCAGCAACTGGGCATCCACATCGGGCGTGTCCGACGACGGTTCCACCATCGCGGCAGGATCGCTGCAATTCCTGAGCGCGGGATACGCGGGATACGCTGCGGTGTTCGAGACTTACGGAACTGGGGTACCGCTATGGACGTCCGCCAATTTCGGAGACATGGTCGGCGACTGCGCCTTGTCGGATGATGGTTTGACCGTGGCATTCGTGTCGTGGGGTGATATGGGGAATGCGATTCCCGATCTTCAGATTTTCGAGAAGTACACCAGCACGCCGTTTTTCACAGTCAACTCGCCGGGGTCATTGAATGACGTGGCTATTTCTGCGGACGGTTCGACATTGATCGCGGGGGGGAAAGCCGTGCATAACCGGCAGTTCGGCAATGGCGGAAGAGTGTACGCCGTGGATCTCAGCCTGGGCGGCGGGACGGTCACCGGTACTGTCACGTTGACAGGCGAGACCAACCACTCCGGAGTCAGGGTATTCGCGGTGGGTCAACATCGCGAGACTGTGACTGATTCCACCGGAGCCTACGTGCTTCGGCATGTGCCCGCCGGGAATCGGGATATCCGGGCTCAGAAGTTAGGCTTCACCACCGGACTTCAATTTGGCGTCATAGTTCTTGAAGGAGGAACGACGCCCAACATCAATTTTACCCTGGCGCCTGTCGAAGGTCCGCCCAGTGGTCTGTCCGCTTCGCAAGGGCTGTTGGATCACATTGACCTGACCTGGAATCCGTACTCGATGACCGAGCAGGATCGGCGGGCGGAGATCGATTTCATCACCGGCGACGACCCGACTGGCTATCGCACCAAATGGGCGACCCTGGAAGCGTTGAATCCGCCTCCGCCGGAGACGATGGAGACCGATCAGGCGGATTCGTTCCACGTATATCGGAGCCGGATTTCAGGAGGTCCATACACGCTGATTGGTTCGGTTGGTGGATCTGGCACCAGCTACACCGACAACTACATGTTGCTGCCCACCTACAACTACTACTACGTGATCACGGCGGTGTTCTCGAATGGCGAGAGCGAGTACTCCAACCAGGCAGTGGGATTCCTGGACGCCAGCTATTTGATCTGGGATCTGGACGTTCCGCAATCCGCCATGATTCCTACCTTCGACGGCGTTATCAATGCCTCGGAGTGGAATGATGCGATTCGGGTCGATATGTCGGACGTGTTCGGCTATGATCAACCGGATCCGCCGGGCACGGCATTTCTATATATGAAGTACAACGACGCCAGGGATACGCTCTACGTGGCAGCCGAAGATTATCTCAATCTGAGCTTGGACGACAACGAAGGCATCGGATTCTATGTGGATGATAACGATAACGATGCCTGGGACTACTCGAATCCGGGATCGGAAGGCAATTACTGGGTGTACTACTATGCCAGCGGTCCGACGGTGCGTTATCGCAGTTTGACCGGCGGGGAATGGGCATCCAACTACTACTTGTTCCCCAATCCGCAGGTTGGTTTCTCCAATTCGGTAGGGCATGTGCAGTGCGAAGTGGCGCTGCCACTGGGATTCCGGCAACTGTATCACATCGGTCTTCACGGACCGGATAAGTCGCCGGGGATTGGCGCCTTCATCATCGAACGCATCGCAGGAAACGCGATATTCCACGGCTGGTGGCCCCAGAACATGTTTTCCATTGTCTCGTATCCGTCGCAATTTGCGGATTGCACGATTAATTGCCAGGTGTTGGTTCCTCCGGCAGCACCTCCGAACGTGATGGTTGCACAATCCGGGCAGGATCTACTCGTCACGTGGGACGACCCCACCATCGGGATCGACAGTCTGCCACTGGCTAATCTGGAAGGTATTCACATCTACCGGAACGGAGTCTTGTACGACAGCGTGGATGCAGGCGTAGGAACTTACGTGGATCAGAATTGCGAATATGGCGGGTGGTACGGGTATGGGATTTCCGGTTACGTCAGAGATCAGCAGGGACCGCTGGAAGGGGTGATTTCGACGCCGGTCGGAGCTTACGCCGGTGAGGCACCGACGATTCAGAATCTTGTCTACGACGACGGTTCCGCCGAGGCGTATTATGTGGTGTCGTTTTCGTACGACGGCAACCTGTTTGGGATTCGGTTCACGCCGCCATCGCACCCGATCAAAGTGTACACGTTGGATGTAATCACCAACGGCACCGATGCGTTCGATTTCCTGATTTATGACGACGATGGCGGATTACCCGGACGGCAGTTGACTGATTCCATGGCATTTTCCAGCCCGACCACGCTGCAATTCAACACGTTTCATCTGCCGGGAACGACTCCGCCAACGATCACCAGCGGCGATTTCTGGGTAATCGTTGCGTTTCGGCAGGATCATCCGGGCGCTCCGGGGATCGGCGTGGATTACGGCGCCGGGAACACCGGTCGCTGCTTCTATTTCTTGAATACCGGCGGTTGGACGGCATTCACCACCGGCATGATTATGGTACGGGCAGGAGTCGGGGAACCAATCAGCGGTGCGCCCATTGCAAAGCTTTCGAATCTGCCGAGGGAATTCGCACTGGATGCAGCATATCCGAATCCATTCAATCCGACGACAATAATTCCGTTTGCTGTGCCCAGAGCCGCTTCGGTCAGACTGACTGTGTATAACCTGCTGGGGCAGGAAGTCGCCGTCCTCCTTGACGGTCAACAGGAAGCCGGCTTCCACCGAGCTGTCTGGAAGGCGGACCAGGTCGCGTCCGGCATTTATATCGTGCGGATGGATGCAGGAGCATTCCAAAAAGCCCAAAAGATTGTATTGTTGAAATAAGGAGAAGAGTCGACACTCGACAACCACGCTTACCATAACGTAGGGCGGGTTTGGTCACAGCGGGGTACTCGAATTCTCGTTGACTTATGCCGATAATTATCTTATATTTGTCCGGGTGTGTTCGATACGATCTCCTGTGTGTGATACGGAGGGACATATGTTGCGAATCCTTGCGAGTTTTCTGATTTCCGTCGTCATGATTTCCGGAGCGGCGTCGCAGCCGATGGAGATCGCCTATGACGACGGAAATCACGTATTCTCCACCAATCTGCACTCCCCGCAACGTGGTGGAGTTCTGTTTCAGCCGAACGCCTCGCTGTATCCGTTTCGACTGCTCAGCGTCCGCATTTGGTTCACGACACCGGGCACGTTCGAAGTCCATGTGCTGACCGGAACCCATCTGGGGGCACACGATGGCATCGATCAGGTCACTCCGTTTTCGTTTGCCGCCACGGAGACGGCGACGTGGGACACCATCGACTTCCACGAGCACAGTATCGTCTTGCAGGAGGATTTTGTATTTGCGGGTCAGTGGACGTCAGAGGTTCCGCAGATTTGGGGAGATGGCAGCGGCAGCGGTCATTTCTGGCGCGATAACGGCTTGGGATGGTTCGAGTACTTCGCGATGGATCCTTTGATTCGAGCGACGATCGAAGCCAATACCGGCGTGCAGATTGAATTGCCGCCGACGCCTCTGGCGGACGGATATCGTCTGGACAGCGTGTACCCGAATCCGTGGAATTCCGAAGCCTGGGTCCGAATTGAGATCGGGCAGCCGCAGCATGTCAGTCTGCAATTGTTCGATCTAACCGGACGGCGCGTCAAAGCATTCTGGGAAGGACCAATGGCGGCAGGAATCCACGACATCAGGATCGACGGGAATTCTCTGGCATCCGGAATGTACTTTTTCACGGCGCAAGGGGCGGACGGCATGGTACAAACCTCCAGGTGCGTGCTGATCAAGTAATAATCATTCCTAACTGGGAACTTTTTCAATTCCCCTTTCGTTGAACAGACACAAAGCGGCTATGCGCTTGAGTTTAGCGAACAAGAGATTGAAATAGGAGATGTTGATGTTACAACGTATTTTTGCTTTCATGGTGCTGACATCTTTGGTGATGGCAGTGGGATGTGGCGGGGGTGAGGCGTCATCCACCACGAAGCCGACTAATTCGCAAAGTGTGCTGAATTTCACGTTGAAGAATCCAGACGGCGAGGCGGTCAATTTGAATCAATATACCGGCAAGGTAGTGATTTTGGACGTATGGGATACGTGGTGCCCGCCATGCCGGAAAGGCATTCCGGAATTCGTGGAACTGTACAATCAATACAAAGATCAGGGTCTGCAGATCGTGGGAATTGCCCTGGCGAGGAATGGGGTCCCGGCGGTCAAGCAATTCATCGCGGATAACAAGGTGACCTATCCTAACGTGATCGGCGACAAGATCGTGTACGATATCTTCGGAGACATTCGCGGCATTCCGACTACGTTCGTCATCGATAAGACCGGGAAAATCCATAATCGGTACGTGGGTTACCAAGCCAAGTCCGTGTTTGAAAACGAGATCAAGCAACTATTGGCATCATGATGGAATGGGCACAGGCGGAGTCCGCAATTCCTTAGGGATTAATAATATAAGGAAATATCATGGCGAATTTCGAAGAGAGTCCGGATCACCCGATTGCATTAACCTCGACGAATTTTCACGAAGCGGTGGGGCACTATCCGTTTATCATCGTGGATTGTTGGGCGGAATGGTGCGGTCCGTGCCGGATCATTTCCCCCATCCTGGACGAAATGGCGAAAGATCATCAGGGGAAAATGGTCGTTGGGAAAGTCAATGCGGACACCGATCCGCAGGTCTTGGGGGAATTCGGGATCATGTCTATCCCGACCTTGTTGATATTCAAGAATGGTCAGAAGGTGGATCAGATTGTGGGCGCCATGCCGCGCCAGGTGTTGGAAGCTCGCTTGGAACGGTATATGAATTAATACCTCCTCCTGACTCACATCGATCAATATAACCGTGGGGAAGCTGCAAGCGAATATTTCCCCACCATAGACGATTGAACACAAACAAGACGCCCCGTGGATCCGATCCACGGGGCTTTATTCTATCTCGCGCGGTGCCGTCTGGTGTCCCCACCTGACGGAAATGGTGGGCTGTCACGTGAGGACACATGACAGCACAAGAATCAATGACCCACTCCCTGGGGCGCCGCCCCAGGCTACTCTGTCACGCCCCGTAGGGGCTTATGGGAAACTCTCATTTCAAGGTGCCGTCTGGTGTCCCCACCTGACGGAAATGGTGGGCTGTCACGTGAGGACACATGACAGCACGCTCGGCTTCCCCCCTACTATTGTAGGGGGGAAAAGAAGGGGGGTCGTCCTTGTCATTTCCCCCCGGATACCGGGGGGAAACCTTCTCACCGATTGTCGGGTTTTTCATTCGCCATCGGGCGAATTCAGAACGCGACCTAGGCTTCGGCATCGCTGGAGAAGGGCGGATACTTATCGGTCATGAAGAACCAATACGCATTGACCCGCCATTGCCAGCGGTACAACCCTTCGACGAATTTGAAGACGCCTTCAGGGTATTTGCCGGTGAACAGCACCACGAACCAGGCGTAAATGGCGGCGAAGAACACCGCGATGCCGTAGAAAAACAGGCAGACTCCGTGCGGGATGCCGATGTACGCCCATCCGAAGAACAGGCGCAGAATCAGGATTCCGCGTCCAAGTTTTTCGGGTCTGTCGATGGATAATTTTGCGGGGTGGGACATGCTGTATTCTCCTTAGATTAAGTAGTAACCTGTCCGGTCAGGATTTGTGCACTAATTGGGGCAAGGGTTGTCAGAAGGCAACTCCCGACGACATATAGGATTTTTGTTCTAAGCCTATTTCTTAGGAGGTGCGGGAGGAACCAGAGTCATGCCAAGCTGGGTCATCAGATCCAGTGTATCGTAATAAACCCACTCCTCCGCTATTTTCCCACCGGACATCCGGTCAACAGCGACTCCAACTTCCCTGACACTTTTCCCGGTAGCAGGAATCTCGCCCATAGGACCGGTATTCGTTCCGGTATAGCTATAAATCCAGAAGACGCGATCTCCGTCGATGTACATTTCATCCAGCGTCCATTTCTGGTCGGGAAACGCGGTATGCATGGTCTCAAAATACGCCTTCAACGTTTCCAGACCCTGAAATGACTCAGGCATGCTGGGGTCGTGATAAACCACGTCCGGCAGATAGATCTGGTCAAGCAAGTCCAGATTGCCTTCATTCACGGCTTGCAGGAAAAGATCGCCAAGCGCCCTGGCATCCGCCCGCGAGATGGCGTCCGGGGGTTGCTGTTGACATCCGGCAATCAGGCAGAAAAAAACCAGCGCCGACAGCAGCAAGAACCTTGAGTGTGATGATTTCATGGTGTCCTCCTCGTTTTCGCTCTGAATGGATAACCTGAACGCCCGGAAGGCTCGAATGGGAGTCTAATCAGGTTTGGATTGACGATCGAGGCTCGGTGGTTAGCGTGGAGTCAGTGCAGAGCTAATGGAAATATATAGAAAATAATATATAAAGTCAAGGGGAAAATGGAGGGAAGAGCAATTTGATGCATCGGAGCGACTCTTAGGTGCTGTTAGGAATTCCGATGTACGCCCATCCGAAAAGCAGGCGCAGAATCAGGATTCCGCGTGACAGTTTCTCTGGGCGGTCGACGGATAATTTTGCTGGGTGTGGCATAATAGTCCTCCGTTTACAGTATATAATTGTGCCTTGGTTTTTTCAAATATATTTGCATCAGAAAGGTAAATCCTCATCAATTTTCGTCTTGACGCTCTCAATCATCTTTTCAATCCATCCACGCGGCGCACCAAGAGCCCTTATTCGTCTTATGATTTCTTCATCACTTGCTTTCCTATAAATCAAGTGTTCTATTAAAGCTTGGGCATCCTCGGGACGAATTGGGTTGCGCCCCTGTGCAGTTATTGATAATCGCATATCATTTTTAAGCAACTCAAGCTCTTGTCTTATCTCCATTATATCTCTTTCGTGAGCAGTGATTTTCTTTTTAGGCAAAGATTCATCTACCTCCACAAAAGCAGAAGGTATCGACCTGAGTGGTTCTTTTAACGTTTCCTCTATACATCTTGTTATTTTTTCTCGAAGAAGTTCACCCCAAGCCGATTCATTTTTATCATAAGAAATAATGCGTAAGGCATTTAAATCAAAAGGTATATCTTCTATTGAGACAGTCAATAGTATCACTGGTTTTGCGATAGCATGGGCTAGTCCAAGCTCATAAAGAACGTTTGGGTTTCTACCCGTTAGATCAGCAAGTATGATTTCTGCCTCTTTTGTGTAATTCCAAATATCACTAACAATCGTTCCAGGGCGATATAGGTCATCGGATCTTTTAGGATCAAGGCCTGCTTTGTCGATGGCGGGACAGAAAATCTCCTTATAATATTGATCAAACCAACCTCCAAACGGCATGATCACAAAACAAATTGGGCGTACTGTGCTATTTTGTTCAGTTTTAGCTATGCTATCTTTAGTTTCTTTAGGCATTCATAACTCCTTTCTTGTTTTTTGAAAGTATCCAATTCCCGATCGGGAATCCTTACTTGACGAAGAAAGTAAATTTTATTTCTATTAAAAAAGACCAAGTATTTGAAAAATCCATTTGGAACAAATATTATAGAACCTGCTTACGTATAAGCGAAATTGGACTAGTACATGCATTTAGTCATTGGAAAAAGGAGTTTTCAATTTTATTGAACGCAGGGGAACTAGGAATAACTGAATTGCAAGCGATAGCAAAATGCCGAAAATGATGATGGGAAAGCGATAGCTCCAAGAATTAAGATTAAAAGAAAGAATGAAAAAACCCAACATGGGCAAAGAACCTAAGACCGATGCCCACCAGCGAGTTGTTACCGGCTTGCCGCAGGAAAGACAAGCGGATTGGATGCGGAAACCCAGTTCCAGCTTGCGCCAGATCGTGACCGCTTGGTTGCCGCAATGAGGACAGCGTAGGGATTGAAGCATGACTGGATTCCGCGCTTGTAAAATGTCAGGATCGCGGGGATCCTGACCTACTCATTTACCCCCCCCTATATCCCCCCTCCGTAAGGAGTCCTACGGACCTACTATCGTAGTGCGGGAGTTTCTGCAACCCCCCTTTTGTTCCCCCCTTCAATAGAAGGGGGGATATTTCCATGCCCCCCTACTGCGTAGTGGGGAAAATACTGGATGCGAAGAAGAAACTCAAATGCTTGTCACTCCACAATATAGAAAAACATGCACTGCTTGTCAAGGGAAATGTTGGGAATTTTGGGGGGAGTCGTGAGAAAGTGTGAAAGAAGGAATTGCCAAATTGCTGAATTGTCAAATTGCCGAAGTCTCTGCACCGTTCACGCAAAGGCGCAAAGACCGCAAAAGTTTGGGATCTTAGGGAACCTCACGCAAAGGCGCAGAGACCGCAAAAGGATTAAGATTGGCTGGATTCCTGACAATGAAGTTAGAAAGCGAGAAAGTTGGAAAGTTAGAAAGTACCCCCCCTCTAATTCCCCCCCGCATAGCAGGGGGGAAGGTTGTTGTGACCCCCCTTTTGTTCCCCCCTACAAATAGTAGGGGGGAAATTATTCCTGTCAAGCGAGGACGCGACTCAAGCGCTTCAGTCGCCTGACGGCACCCAATAGTTTGAGAGTGAGAAAGTTGGAAAGTATCCCCCTTGTGTTCCCCCCTACTATTGTAGGATCGTCGGGGGGAAAGAGGAATTCTGAGGCTGTGCAGTTGCGAATGAGAATTATTATCCAAAAGTGAGATTCTTGTTGACAATGTGATTTATATTTATTATATTTAGCACGCGGAGGAAGTGGGTGGTTTATGCGTCGTCATAAGAGCAGACGACCGCTATTCGCAGGCGCGCATTGTCGTCGCCTTTCCTGGGTTTTCGCGACGTATGACGCAATAGGTGAAAACCGGTACGGTTTGGTCAAATCCTGGACATTTTCGGCTGCTAAGGCTCTGATCAACCATCGTAGAATTGTCTCACTGAGAATGTATTACGCATAAGGAGGAATAATGAGAACCAGCATCATTCTAATGTCCATCGCGATCGCGATCGTGCTCTTCTTGAGCTGTACCGAGAACGGTAGCGACGTGATGGTCACCAACTTGGATTCGAGGACGAAAGTGTTTGTCCCACGGTCTATCACGAATCCGTGCGGAGATGTGACCGAAGTGCCTTTGTGCGCCGGTCAGAACATCGTCGTAGGAACCGTGACGGTGGCGAACGACTCGGACGAGATCTGTGTGACTTACACGATCACCGACCTGGATTGGTGGATTACTCAGACCCATCTGGATCTTGAGCCGGACCCGGCGCTTTTCCCGATGACACCAAACGGAAATCCCATACCCGGTCATTTTGCGTATGGGGATCCATTTGATCCACCGGTTCAGGAAGCCGAATACTGCTTCAATCTTGCAGCGCTCGGTTATGCTGTAGACGATACGGTTTACGTTGCCGCCCATGCCATAGTTGAGAATGGGCTCGGCGCACAGATGCAGGTCGAAACGGCGTGGGGTGACGGCTGCGCAGGCACTGGATTCCCCGGTCCTAACTGGGCGACGTACTTCTACCATGTGGTGCAGCCATGCGAACCACCACCACCGCCGTGTGACAGTTTGCTGGCTGGATTGTATCGTACGCAGACTCAAGGGGGATGGGGCTCGGAGTGCAACGGGAATAATCCGGGCTGTTACCGCGATGCCCACTTTGCCGACTGTTTCACTTCAGGGCTTGTTGTGGGTTGCACAACCGGTTACACCGTGACCTATTCCACTTCGTTAGCCATTCAAAACTCCTTGCCTACGGGCGGAACTCCAGCGGCGTTGGTGGAGAGTGCTGTTGATCCAGGCTCTGAATTCACGGGCGGCGGGGTACTGCTTGGGCAGGTGGTTGCCTTGACCTTGAGTGTCGGCTTCGATGTCTGTGATGAGGATTTCAGCCCCAGCGATCTTCCCCTTGGCGACTTGGTTGTCTGCGACACTTCCAGCATTTTCGAAGGATGGACAGTCGGGGAAGTCCTGGATGAGGCGAACTTGGTCCTCGGCGGCTGTTCGCAGAGCTATTCCCCATCCGACATTAACGACGTGGTGAGCAGTATCAATGAGAATTTCGTCGATGGGACGATCGATCGCTGCTTCCTTTGCGAAAACGGCAAACGCACCAAGTAGGTCGTCTGCATTCATCACGACGCTATTTCAATAATCAAAGGGCGCTTGTACAAGCGCCCTTTTTTTATTCCCTGAAATAAAGACGCAGGGATTGCTTGACCTGTACACTCGTCCCACGCAAAGGCGCAAAGACCCTAATGGACTTGATTATAAGTGCATGGGCAGGATGCCCATGCTACAAGCCTGGATTCCCGCGTTCGCGGGAATGACACGGGATCACCGTTCTCGGGGGGTGGGTGGAATGCCCATGCTACAATCTAACCCCCCTTTTTGTTTCCCCCCGGGTACCGGGGGGAAGGTCAATGTGACCCCCCTTATGTTCCCCCCTACAATCCGCCAGAGGGCGGACAAGTAGTAGGGGGGAAATTGTCCTCGACCTCCGTTTTAGTTTCCCCGCGGGTACCGGGGGGAAGGTCGACGAGATTGCTTCGCTTCCCCCGGATAGGAGTCCGGGGCAAGGTTCACAACGACAAGGAGGCTGTCAGGCGAGGACGCCTGACAGCACGCATTTTATCATCCTGCACTTGCGCGGACAAGTAGTAGGGGGGAAATCCTATTACAACGAGGCGATCAGCATGAGACTGTGAGCAAAGTGTTCTTTGGCGGCTTGGTGGAACCGGTGCCAGTCCGATTGTTCGAAATTGGGCGCCATCACCACTTGTCCGCTCTTCTTGTCCAACGCTTGCCCGATCCACGAGTCTCTGTCATACTTGACAATGTCGACACCCGCTTCACCTTTGGCGAAATCGACCATAGCTCTGATCCGGTCATCATATCCGGGCACGTTAAGGATTTTCAGAAATTTAAGCCTGACATCGCCCCATAGGGGACCTTTGTCTGAGTTCTTCCGTAGGGCACGGAAAATTTCCCGAACCGCGTCGAAAGCTCTGTCCACGTTCACAATCCGCTTTTCCAACCGATAATCGGTCCAGATTTCCGAGATGACATCCGGAGAATGACCCACTTCGGCATGACCGATGTTAGGCACGTAGGTTTTGTCCAGACGATACCAGGGATAGACGGAATTCCAATCTTCCCAGAGCCCGGTGAAGTTCTGATGGGACCAGGTGTCTGCGAAGGTATGCAGCGTGACGCCAAGGCGATACGGGTTGTTGCTCTTCAGCGCCTCATGCAGCATTGCTTGGGCGTTCTGGGAATTGGGGGTGGTGTTCATCGCGTTCCGCTTGCCTTTGATTTCCACTGTATCGTCTCCGGGGAGGAAATGGAAAGGCACGTACACATATTTCTGGATGTACAGATCCAGGGATTTGGGTGACATAGATTGAGTCATAATGGGATAATAGTATCCTCCGCCTGCCGGAATACTGCTCGGAAAGGGGCACGGTTCGCCGTCGATCGAGAATTGTCTCTCGCAGTTGTCATCCACGAACTGCGAGGCGTAGGCGATGATATTGGAGTGTTCTTGCTGTGTGATCGCGGCAAGGCAATAGATGAGATAATAGTGGAAGTCTTTTTCCATGGTGGTGTCCTCCGTGGTAGATTTGGCGTCAAGATTCAAAAGCTCACGCAGAGCTCGCAAAGCACGCAAAGAGGGTTTTGTCGGGTTACGCGAAGCTAACCCGACCTACATGACTGAAGCCTCACGCAGAGGGCGCAGAGGCGAAGCGGTCAAAAAGTTCGAAAGTTGGAAAGTGACCCCCTTTTGTTCCCCCCTACTGGCGTAGGGGGGAAAGACACTTTTCACGCAAAGACGCACAGAAAGAAAAGATGATGTCAGGATCGCAAGGATTCTCAGCTCTTGCGACCCCCCTTCTTTTCCCCCCTGCAATAGCAGGGGGGAATTCTCCTGGATCCCGCATCACGTGCGGGATGACGACTTTGGCAACGGGGGCAAAAGACGCCGGAACGTTGATGCAAGACGTACCGTTCCAGCGCTGTGCCACAGTTAGGGCAGGGCTGTCCTTGTTTTCCATAGATCTTGATGTGTTCCTCAAAGCCGCCCCGATCACCGTCCAAAGTGAGGAAATCCGAGATGGTCGTGCCGCCATAGCGTATAGCGCGAAGCAGGCAGGATCGCATGCAACGGACCAGGAGCTCGCAGTCCCGCAATGTCAGGCTGTTCGCTGGTCTTAACGGGTGTATTCCCGCCTCGAACAGGATTTCGGTGGCGTATATGTTGCCGATTCCCGACACGATTTCCTGGTTCAACAGAAGGTCTTTGATCGCGGCAATGCGACCTACAAAACGATCCTTCAGGTACTGTGGGGTGATTTTGTTTCGGATAGGATCGATGCCCAACGTCACTCCCGGTGGCTCCGAGGAATGCGAGGGACTCAGCGCCAATCTTCCCAGAGTGCGGACGTCGCTGAATACCAGAGTGGCTTGACCGTCCAGACGGAACATTACGCGCGCATATGGATCGGGCTCATTCCAGCGGAAACGCCCGGTCATTCCCAGATGCGCCCACAGATTGACGTCATCGGTTAGTCGGAAACGGATCCATTTGCCGGTTCGCGATACGGTCAAGATCACCTTGCCGGCGATTTGCCGGGCGAAGACTCTGGGATTTTGCGGTCGCACGGCACGCGGATTCTTGACGATTGCTTTAAGAATCTCCCGTCCCAGTACCCGCTTTCGCAACCCGCGCACAATGGTTTCGACTTCGGGAAGTTCGGGCATAAGGTTATCTCACGCAAAGCTCGCAATGTTCGCGAAGAAGAAAAGCATGACGACCCCCTTTGTGTTTCCCCGCGGGTACCGCGGGGAAGGTCAATGTGACCCCCCTTATGTTCCCCCCTACAATCCGCCAGAGGGCGGACAAGTAGTAGGGGGGAAATTGTCCTCGACCTCCGCTTTAGGATCATGTCAGGATCAAAGGGATCCTGACCTACATGCGACCCACGCGTTCCAATGCGCACGACACGTTGGCGCCTCCGCAACGACCCCCCTTATGTTCCCCCCTACAATAGTAGGGGGGAAATTGTCCTCGACCTGCGTTTTAGTTTCCCCCTGGATACCGGGAGAAAATTGACGAGATTGCTTCGCTTCCCCCGGATAGGAGTCCGGGGCAAGGCTCACAACGACAAGGAGGCTGTCAGGCGAGGACGCCTGACAGCACGCAATTTGCCACGCTCCACTTGCGATGATACCCCTCTTTGTGTTTCCCCGCGGGTACCGCGGGGAAGGTCAATGTGACCCCCCTTATGTTCCCCCCTACAATAGTAGGGGGGACAGCAGATGGTTGCGGCAGGCGCCGACCAACGGGAACGATCCTGCAACCAGGATCAGATCGCCACCTGCAGTCTTCATCCAGCGCCTATCGCCGCCAGACGTTTCCATCCAACGCTTCAGAACTTCGACACCGTCATCCGCCTTAGAAGCCTCAATGCCAAATTCACGAGCCATTCTCAGCAGCTTTTCCGGATCCTGCGAGCGAGGTGTACCGTTAGGGACGAGGGTGACGTCATGCACAAAGGGGGCTAGGATTCTCAAGCATTTCCGGGAATCCTTGCCTTTGGCAAATCCGACGACGGCGTGGATTTTCCGGGTGCCTTTCCACTGCGTCAGGACGGAAGTCAGCGCCTTGAAGGAAGCTGGATTATGAGCCACATCCAGCAGCACATCCGGGTCGCGGTGACCCCATTCCAACCTGCCTGGAATAGTTACATCTGCCAATGCACGATGCACAAGCTCGGGATCCAAATTGCGACCCATCGACTGAAGAAAGCATTGAGTTGCGGCGACAGCCACCGCCGCGTTATGGCGTTGGTGAGCACCAATCAAGGTTAGCCGAAGATCTGGGAACACGGCATCCTTGACCCTGACGTCAAACAGGATTTCCGGTTGGTGCCCTTGGTCGCGCTCGATCAATTCGTAGTCTTCGCCGAACCACAGCGTGTTGATGCGATAATTGCTTACCCGATTGAGGATTTCGGCTCTTGCCCAGCGATTTTGTTTAGAGATAACCGCCAGGACACCGGGTTTCAGGATGTGGCTCTTGTCCCAGGCGATTTGGGCGATCCGTTTGCCCAGGATCCTGGTATGGTCATGGCTGATCGGGGTTAAGACCACGACTCGGGGTTGGATCAGATTAGTGCAATCCAGCCTCCCCCCCATACCGACTTCGATCACCATGGCGTCGGACTTATGATAGCGGAAACGTTCCAGCGCGAGGATCCAGGTGACTTCGAAATAAGTCAGCCGTCTGTCGCGGTTGGTCATTTCGTCGAGAATCGGAGCGATCCGATTAAAGCCGTCAATCCATTCGAACTCTGCAACAGCTTCGCCTTCAATTCGGATCCTCTCCCGCACCATGCTGACATGGGGTGACAGGAACGCGCCGGTGTGGAAGCCATGGGCTCGCAGAATGGCGTCCACCATCAGGACGGTCGATCCTTTGCCTTTGGTGCCGCCTACGTGGATGGCTGGGAGGTCCCGTGAGGTCATCCCGAGTAGATCCATAGCTTCCTGGACTCGGTCCAATTTAAATGCGCGTTCCGGCTGTTGACCAGGGAGCACCCATTCGTAGTTGACTATGGACGCCAGATAGTCTTCGGTGGCTTGAAAATTGGCAAATGACAATGCCATGGGTTCGGTCCAGGGCAGTGTGACGGTGGATTGACGTGCAATTGGGAGACTGCAGTGGGAAATATAGGACAAAAAGTGGAGAAAAACAAACAAAAAGGCTGGAAATTGCCGAACGGGCGGCAATCAGGTATTGGAAAGCACTATCTCGACCGCATGATCATCATGGGAAGACAGTCGGACTGATCAGGTTGAATAACGGGAATGATTCCTCAGGAACTGCCAGAAACCCCGCATCCAGAGCGAGACCCTACCGGTGATTGGCGCAAACTCGTGCGTAGCGTCGGAATCCTTATCGGACAAGGGCGGATGCAGGGTCAACATGTTGTTGGAGTCGGTCATTTCCCATGATTCGGGGTTGGAGCGCTTCTTGGAATTATGTTTTTTCAGTCTCAGCATGATTTTGCTTGATAATACGAGGATTTTTTGGTATATTTACTATGGTTCTAAGACTTAGCCGGATCAAAAGAGAATTGTATTGTTTTAAGATATCACAGATACGGAGGTCATCACGATGCCAAGCTTCGAAGAAACGATGGAAAATTCCAGGATTTTCCTCACCTATTCGCTGGCGATGACCATGTTGGGCAAATCGGCTCAGATTTTGGCGGAACGGGGAGCCGATCCCAAAGCCATGAGCTTCATCACGACCGGCATCGAGCTGTTGTCCCAGCAATTGCGCAGTTACGCTGAAAAGAAGGAACTGGAACAGGAGTTCGACAGCGAGCTGGATCGTATCTGCAAGACTTTCGACATCAAAAGAGCTTGAGTGCGCAGCTCATACAGGGGGGCGGGCAACCGCCCCCCGCATGATTCCTCTCCTGGCTTTCCCCCTTAAACCCGCTGCATCCGGCGAAGTTTCCGCTCCAGCTGCTTCAATACTTTCTGCGCCACCTTATTCGGTTGAGTCCGTCCGTTTTCCCACCGATTGACCGTCGCGAACGTCACTCCGATTTCGTGGGCGAAATTCTCTTGCGTCATGTTCAGATTCTGGCGCAATTCGCGGATACGATTCTGATCGAACTGGTCCATGCATTTACTCCTGATTTTAGGGCGCCATACACTATTGAATGATGATTTCTGGACATTTTCGTATGACTCATGCTATAGCTTGAGCAAAGAATATGCCATATCATAGAGCGAGGAGATTCTCACAGCGAGATTCTTTACGTGATGCCATGTTATAGGACATACCGAGCTGATTTGGTTTCTTTGGAGAGGCGGGATGGTAGGAAGAAATTACCGTGGTGGCGTGATACAAAGTTGCCGATGTCAAGTGGCGGGATAGAGTGGAAAAGCCGACCAAATGGTCGGTTTTCTTATAACGGACTTTGACTATTGCATCAAATTCCGAGAAGAAAGGCAATTGGATCGACGATGCTACGAGACTGGAGGGTTAGGCAGAATGGCAGTCAAAACAGGGAGAGCCATTTCGTTCGTACTGCCGAGAACTTAAACAGAATTGGAGGCCTCAAACCATTGCCCCGCTGTTGAATGCGCTTTGAAAACCCGTGGTTTAACAAAGGGGGCAATCTTCCTCTCCATTTCGCGAAAGCTCTTGGTGGCTTCCTCAAAACGTCTCTTCTGACCACTACTCACTTTTCGGACGGCTATTCTCTCTCTTTTCATGGTTCATGCTCCGTTACCTTTGCAGCAAACGAATCGGTGGCACTCTCAATGCATTTTGACGCAATTGTCGACACGAAGTGATTTGACCTTACATATAACTCATAGATTGGTTCCCAGGTTCCATCCTTGAGACCAATTTGATCTACCTTAAGACCACATTTCTTAATAGCCTCATCTGCATAAATTGGTCTTCCGTGTGACAACGTGAATTCAGGTTCGAGGAAGACTATAATATCCTCTCTTATTTTCTCCTCGGTGATGCCCCTCATCATACCCGAGGCAAGGCTTTTTGTGGCAATATCCTCTGATAACTTGATGGCCATTCGAAATTCTGCTATTTCTCTCTCATCATAATTTGCCAGTTGCTGCAAATATGGTTCCAAGTGCCCCGTCTCTTTCACAGCTTTTGCAAATAAATTGTCATAGCTTTGAACTATATTGTGCAAGGAAAACCACTTAGCTATACCCTTTTCAGATATTGCAAGTTGGGGACCGACTGGACCTAATTCTGAGGTTGCACCCATCATGATCTTGCTTGCACCGAAACATATCACAGAGGCTGCCGACTTGGCTTTGCTTGGAACTATTGCCCAATATTCTCCTGTTCCACTATGCTTACGGCAGATGTTTATTATCCGTTCCGCAGTGAGGCCAGATCCACCAGGGGAACTTATCATCAACGCTAAACCTCTTGACACATCTTTTTTCTCAAGAACAGCTTCCAACATATCCGCGTCAGTGTCCTCAATCATTACAGGGAATACGAAGCTTGTAAAGAAAGAAACAACAGGTCTTGCAAGCAGCCTTTCTAATTCAATGAAAAGCTCCTTGCGCGTCTCATGGCCTTGAAGCTGTTCCGCCATTACTCTTTTGATAATGGCATCGTCGTCACCAGTTCCCATTCTCGTACCCTAGTCGATTCTCGACTGTGGTTGTTGATGAACATACTATATCCACAAGAATCCGGTTAATCTATGAGAGAAGAAGTTGAAACGAACATCAGCATTCGAGGGCGAATCTGACGGAAAAATCGGGTTATTCGCGCTAATATGATAGCCCTAAAAAGACAAAAAGTCAAGTGGATTTTTTCTATTCATCAAATTAGACAGAAAAGCCGCCATCTTAGCCGACTCATATTTAATACATCAAGAACCTATTTTTCATAGCAAAATCTCTTCGGTGGCGGAGAGGAATTTCTGGTTTTCGTCGGGGAGACCGATGGTGACGCGGACGGCTTTAGTCAAGCCGTAACCTGACAGCGGACGGACTATCACGCCCCGGCGCAGCATCCGTTCGAAGAACTCCCTGCCGTCCATGGGCAACGGAACCAGGAAGAAATTGGTGAGAGTCGGTACCGGTGTGATCCCGATTTTTGCCAGACCCTCCGCCAAGAATTTTTTGCCCGTCTCGTTGTAACTGATGGTTTTTGCGGCGAATTCGTGGTCGTCCAGGGCGGCGCACGCAGCATGCTGGGCGATGGAATTCGTGTTGAAGGCTTCGCGAATTTTGTTCATCGAGGCGATCAGATGCGGCGGGGCGATGCCATAACCAATGCGCAATCCAGCCAGACCGTAAATCTTGGAAAACGTACGCAGGATGATCACATTCCGGTCTTCTTTGACGTACCGTAGGGTTTGCGGATTGCACTCCTGCGGCAGGTATTCGTGGTAGGCTTCATCAATCACTACCACCACGCCGGGCGGGGCTTTTTCCATGAATTCATCGAGTTCCGCGCGACCGATCAATGTGCCTGTGGGATTGTTGGGATTAGCGATGAAGATCACTTTGGTTCGTGAGGTGACTTTCTCCAGGACGTGCTGGACGTTCAATTTGTAGTCGACTAATGGCACCAGGATCGGCTCGGCATTCATGAATCGGATGGCAATAGGGTATTTGAAGAACATCTCTTTGCCGGTGATGGCTTCATCGCCGGGATCCAGGAACGCTTCACAGATCTGTTCCACGATTTCGGTCGAGCCGTTGCCCAGGACGATCCACTCCCGGGAAAGTCCAAGCCGGTCGGCGAGTTTAGTTTTCAGATAGTAACCGTGCGAGTCGGGGTATCGGTTCAGCCCCGAGACGATTTCCAGCATCGCTCGCACGGCTTTGGGCGAAGGACCCAGGGGATTCTCATTGGACGCCAGCTTGATGACCTCAGTCAAACCGTACTCGCGCTGGACTTCCTCGATGGGCTTTCCCGGCTCGTAAGGGCGAATCAAGTCCAGCACGGCTCGTGCCGGATTAGGATACGAAAACTCGGTGACGGACATGACAGTAATCCCAGACTGAAAAACGAAGATGGGAAGTCAGAATCTCAAGGATGTTGACCTGCACTGAGGCTGTCGGGTGAGGACACCCAACAGCACGGAGAATCCTGACGTGCCTGAGCTACGACACATCATGTGTCAGGTGGGGACACCTGACACCACCCTGATCGTCAGGAACGCGGGGAACGCGACCCACCCATTGAAATATAAGAAATCTGCAGGGAAAGTCAAGGGGTATTGTGCTTTTTTTCACACAGACGTTGTAGAAGGCAGCCGTTGAGAGAAGAAAAACGACAAGAAATCCTTGGAGTCAAGAAATAGTCTTTGTATCACAGGCTATTTGAGAACAGCTATGTCCATTCCGCGGGTTTGGCGAGTCTTGTGCCATCCTTGCGAATCAGAGGATCCGGCAGAAGGTGCAAAGACAATCTAATCTCGTTCAAGTACACAACATAATCGCAGATTGATGTAAGAGCAGCATTCTTCCTGTTCGGAGGAAATATTGCCTTGACCTTCTTCTGGGGAAAGTGCTGCTTGACGGCTTTGATTGCGGGAACCAAATCAGCATCTGCCGACAGAACATAAGCTACCTCAAAATTATTCTTGAATGCATCCACCACGAGTTGGACCGCGATGTTCACATCGGTTATCTTCTCGGTTGGTCGTACAAAAAGCCTACGGCACAAAGGACACATGATCTGGGGAAAGCTGAACTTGCCAAAACGGACTTCCACGGACGGGAATTCCGCGATTGCGGCAAGCCATACCTCATGCCGTCTTACCTTATCCAGAGGTCTTGAGGGAAGCGTTGTGAAGTATTCTATACAATGCAGGGTCTCAGTAGATTTCAAGTAGGCTTTGGAAAGACTGTCTAAATTGAGCCAGAGCAAGTCTCTGCGCTTCGAGTCACATATCCCATGATATAGGTTGAAACCGTCGATATAGACGTTTGCGCGAACGAGTTTCATAAGAAGCTCCTGTGAAAAAAAAGCCGGTCTGAGACCGGCGACAAAGCGGGATTCGGCAAAGCCTTACCCGCGGGGCATATATTCATATTTATTATACGGCAAAAAATGCCAAAAGTCAAGAGAAAAATGCAAGGAAAATCACGAATCTTCATGAAGTCTAAAAGGGCTGCTTAATCGATTCAGTCAATTTTCGGAATGCCAGATGAGTGTCCTATATTCAAATCTCTATTCCGCCACCACAACCAAAGCTTCGGTGGGGCAGACGACCACGCAGGCGGGAATTTCACGGTCGGGGCAGAGATCGCAGCGGACCACCACGGGACGACCGTCAACGACTGCCCGGCTCAACGAATCGAACGGACACGCCATCAGACAGCTCCAGCACGCCACGCAATCCTCCAGGCAGTGGTGCACGATGCCGGTTTCGGGGTCTTTTTTGATGTTGCCCATGATACAGGCGTCCACGCATTTGGGTTCGTCGCAGTGACGGCAGATGAATTGGATTTCGTAACGTTGGAACAAATCGCGGCGGATGGTGATTCCTGACAATCGGGGATTATTGACGCCGAAATGTGTGATGGAGCAGGCGGCGGCACATAATTCGCAGCCTACGCACAGATCGGCTTTGGCAAGGACTTTTCGTTTCAGAGTGGTTATCGTATTTTCCATATCTTTCTCAAGCTTGCACCCCCCTTTATGTTTTCCCCCGGATACCGGGGCGAAGGAATTGGTGACCCCCCTTATATTCCCCCCTGCAATAGCAGGGGGGAGCGAACCACCCCCCTTTTGATTTCCCCCCGGATACCGGGGGGAAGGAATTGGTGACCCCCCTTATATTCCCCCCTGCAATAGCAGGGGGGAAGGAATCGCCCCCCTTTTAGTTTCCCCCCGGATACCGGGGGGAAATGTCAGGATCACAGGGATCCTGACCTACTCCCTGGGGCGTTGCCCCAGGCTATCCTGTGACGCCCCGTTGGGGCTTGTGCACCCCCCTTTATGTTTTCCCCCGGATACCGGGGGGAAGGAATTGGTGACCCCCCTTATATTCCCCCCTGCAATAGCAGGGGGGAGCGAACCACCCCCCTTTTAGTTTCCCCCCGGATACCGGGGGGAAGGAATTGGTGACCCCCCTTATATTTCCCCCTGCAATAGCAGGGGGGAAGGAACCACCCCCCTTTTAGTTTCCCCCCGGATACCGGGGGGAAATGTCAGGATCACAGGGATCCTGACCTACTCCCTGGGGCGTTGCCCCAGGCTATCCTGTGACGCCTCGTTGGGGCTTGTGCACCCCCCTTTATATTTCCCCCCGGATACCGGGGGGAAGGAATCGGTGACCCCCCTTATACTTCCCCCTACTTCGTAGGGGGGAATATCACCGCGCATAGCAATAAGGGCAAGCCGCTTTGCAGGTGGCATAGGAGCCGATGTCACGGCTCTCCCAACAGCCGCATTCTGTTCGTGTAGGGTGATGACGTTGCGGGACGACTCGATCCGGGAAAATTCCGGCAAGATAAGGGGCGTCCACACAACTTCCACGGTTAATACTTCCTATTGCCCAGGCATCCTCACAACAGGTTTCCAATCGAAGATGGTCATTTCGCGCGATCTCCACCAGCCCTTCGACCAGTTCCATCTTTTCTTCCGGCGATCCCTCTCGGAATTCCCAGTCAGACAAGCCAGCTCTTGCCATCTGACGCGGCACTTTCTTGTAATAGTCGCAGAAGCTGAAGATGCAACGATGGACGTGGCTGTGCAGATCTGCCGCCAGTTCCGCAAAGGTGTCCAGCCAATATCTGATTGGCGTCCGATTAGAGAAGATGACCGGATCGAAGCGCCAGGCGACCTGCTTCGGGGAATAGCGTTCCGATAATTTCTTGAGAGTCCTGGTCGCTGCCTTCGGATCGGGAACGCCGGGCTCAAGCGGTTTGGTGCCGCCGCGAGCAAGACCGGTGATGGTATATAGGAAATAGAGAGCGTCGCCGCGCTTGTCGAGCACATCGAGGGCTGGAAAGAGCGGCTGGAAGTTCTTCGACCAGAAGACGAAGCACGATACCGCATCGGGTCGAAGATCTACTGTATAAGTTTTTCCGCCGAACGGGTTGCGAACTGGGGCTTGACCCGATTCCAACATTTCCAGGAATTCGTTTGCGAAGAACGCCGGGATGTCGGTGCGACGGCTGACGGATACAATGTTAGGGGATACCGTCGAATTCATCGGCTACACCGCCGCCTCCTGATGAGGAATCGGGAGGCTGTCGCTCAATATTTTCAACGATTCCTGGATCTCAGTGCGTGTTTGGTCGGACGGGTTCCCGTTGTCGTCCCATCCTCGATAGCGGTAATATCGTGTCAGCATCTGGTCGAATTGACCACGGTCGATGTGATGCCCTTTGGCGAGCTTCAACGGCATGGGATCGTCGAAATAGCGTCCGGGCAGGGCGTCGTCCTTCCGCGACAAGCCTTCGCGAAGGTTCATGAGCCGCTCCAGATTAACGACTCGTCGTCCGACCGCTTTCAATTCGTCCTCATTCATCTCCCATCCAACGACCAACCGGATCAGGTCTTTGAATTGTTCGTAGCCCAATAATTTGGGGCTATTGAAGCCGTGGCATACAAATTTGCAGATTCCCAGACTATCCACCACCGCATAGATCGTCTCGTGGACTGCTACCGGCACCTCTTTGGTTTCGTAGGCGGTGGGATTGGGATTGGTCAACATCCCGTATATTTTTTCGCGCAAGCCATCCGGAAGCTGGAAGATTTCCAACGTGGGACGGCTTCTAAGGTGATCGGCACCACGGGAGGCGGTGGCGATTCCGAGCGCAAAGGCTTTCAGGTATCGGACGTCGTGGGGATCTGATTGAGGCAATCCTTTCACGGCGATCAAGAAGTGGGAGGCTTCGGGTGGGAACTGCTTGGCAGAATGCGTGGAATCTGCCAGCAGGTTACCCAATCCTTCCCGTTTTGAGATCTTGACCATCAGATTCTCCACCATATCGGGATCGCCGAATTTCAATTCGATGCCGCCGGTGTCCTGTTTGGTCAGATAGCCTTTTTCGTACAATTCGATTGCCCAGGCGATGATGGTTCCGGTGGAGGACACATCCAGTCCGAGGTCGTTGCAGAGATTATTGATCCGGATGACTCGTTGGGTGTCGGCGATACCGAGGTTAGCGCCCAGGAGTCCGATGGTAGTGTATTCCGGTCCTTCGCCGCCCTCGGTGTTTCGATGACGGCAATGTACCACGCAGTACTGGCAGGACACCATCTTATTCACGTACCGATGGATCATTTCGGCGTCCAGGGTGTCCTCGAAGGCGTTCAACTGGGAATTTTTGGTGCGAATTGCGCCCAGGAGATTGGATACTTCATAGAGCAATGGGGTGCCAACTCTCCCCAGCACTTTGACTATTTTTGACGCCTGGAGGTATTGGCGGATCGCTTGCACCGTTTCCGGGAATTCCTCCGGATGAGCGATTGGGACGCCATAGCCGGGTCGAGCCACGATGGCTTTGATATTCTTTGAGCCCATCATACAGCCCATCCCACCCCGCGATGCCGTGTTCTTTATGCCGTTGACGACTGCTGCCAGACGTACCAGATTTTCGCCGGCTTCTCCGATGCACGCCACCTGGATACCGTGTCCCAGATCCTGCTCCAGAGCAAGTTGGACATCAATGGTGTTCATGCCCTGATACTGTGTTGCATCCCGGAGTTCAATCTTGCCGTCCTCGATGTACAGGTAAGACAGTTTTGGGGCACGACCGGTCAGGATCAGTCGGTCGACACCGGCTGACCGCATGGCAGCCCCGAAGAAGCCGCCACAGGAGGCGTCTCCCAAGGCGACGGATTCCGGAGATTTGGCGGAGACGTTCCAACGGCTGGAATTGGGGACGCCGGTACCGGTCAATAGCCCTGTACCGAAGATCAGTGGATTTCGCGAGTCCAGAGGATCCAGCTCCGGATTTCTCAGGAGGTACAGGTACGCCATATTCAAGCCGCGTCCACCCAGGAACGCTCGCGCGATCTCGGGCGGTGTGTCGCTGACACGGCGGTCACCGGTAGTGAGATCCACGAAGTGGACGTTGGAACGAAGGACTTCAGGCAATAGCTTCCTCAGAGCGTATGGTAGGGGCTTAACATGTTAAGTCCCTACGGAAATTGGTTAATTCCCTACGGGGTCGTGCGGCGTTTCCATTTTTGAGTGCTCATCTTCTTCTTATACGGCGTCTCCTCCCAGACGTGCTGACGCCAGTCATAGCTGCCTTCCATTTCCTGCTTGCGTAGTTCGGAAAGCCGCTGGACGAAGCGTTTGCCTCCGGTCAGCATCTCGACACCAAGGTCGCCGACGTCGATGCCGTCGCGGATCAGCTTGTGATAAGTTCCGGAAAACGTGATGTCCCCGACCAATACTGCACCCACAACCTTCTGATCACGGATGGTCAGTTTTCGATACACGCCGGGCTGCTTGGTGGTGTCGATGATTTCCGTGTACCGCAAGGAACCACCGGAACCGTCTCCAGCCGGAAGCTGGTTGTCGGGAATAACGGAAATACCGAGGGTGATTACGGGACAACCTATGAGATTCAGCGAATTCAACATGACGGAACCGAAGTATTGGTCGCCGGAATCTGCCATGGCTCGACCCGCCACCCGTCCCTGTTCTCGGGCGGACATCCAGTTCAAATTCAGGGACAGTCCGCCTCGCAAAGGATCGGGACCTTCCGCGACATCGCCGGCTGCAAATACGCCGTCAATAGTAGTTCTGCCGTCCACGTCCACCACGATTCCTTTTTCGACTCTCAATCCGGCGATGCTTTTGACAAAGGTCCGGGGCTCGACACCGGCAGCCAGCACCGATAGTGCGAACGGGATTTTCGATCCGTCGGAAAGGGTGGCTAGTCCGCTGCCGTCGGCTTGAGTGCTGATTTCATTGACCATCGTCGCGGTTCGGATTTCGACCCCGTGAGACTCGAAATTCGACGCGACAATTCGACCGGCATTCAGATCCAGTACGGTTGGCATCAGCCAGGGCATGATTTCCACTACGGTCACCAACATGCCGCGCTGATTCAGGGCTTCAGCAGCTTCCAAGCCGATCAATCCGCCGCCTATTACCAGCGCACGCTTCCCAGGCCGTATCTTACGATTCAGGATGCCGGCATCATTTAGGGTCAAGAAGGGCTGCGTCCTGACAGCATCGAGTCCGGGGATCGGTGGGATTTTCTGCTGTGCGCCGGAGGCGATTAGCAAGCGATCGTAGGGAATATTGGCTCCCGATGCCATTTCAAGAAGGTGGTTTGTCGCGTCAACAGTAAGCACCGTTCGGTTCAGAAGATATTCCAGGTTGTCACCGGTCGGCGCCAGTCGTGCTCCAGTGTCCAACAACTGCTTCCAGGTGATTTTCCCGGAGAGGAAGTGGCTGATAACGGGCTTGGAGTACGCCTGATACGGCTCTTCGGAAATCACCGTGATGCGGCTGTCCGGATCCAGTCTCTGGATTTCGGAGGCGGCTGCCAGCCCGGCTGGACCGTTTCCTATGATAACATAGCGCGTGATTAACCTCCGGTCAACAACAGGTGGAATTCCACTCGGTCTTCGGGTCGTAACGGGGTCGCCATTCCGGACATGGTGGACGCCAACTCGCCATTCACGGCGATCAACAGGTTGTAATCCGGCGTCTGCCCGTCCTGCGTAACCTCCTCACCCCACTCCGGAAACCGGTCAATAAGAAGTGCGAATAAGTCGCCCAAAGTCTTGATTTCGCTGTCGATGACAAGTTCCCGATCTCCCACATAAGGAGCAAAGGCTGATGAGAAGTGGACGTAGATCATGAGAAGAGTTGCAAGTTACAAGTTGGCAAGTCACAAGAAATCAGAAGATGTGGCTTCGCGCCAGCCCTTCGGAAATATAGCATCCACCAGCGCAGGCTATATCCATCGGGTGAAGAGGCGTCCCCACAGTCGTTGGGCGTCCTCAACCGACTGCACGCCGCGGATCAATACCCGACCGTCGTCAAATATCAAGACCTGGCGGGTGTTGTCTCTCCAACGCACGAAATAGGGAGTAGTTTCCAATTCTCCGGGACCGTCCCATTGTTTCCGGATTTGCTGGATGTCCCACCGTCGATCCGAGGCTGACAGGATGGTTACTTCATCTCTGCCGCACAGTTGGAATGCCTTAGGGTACTTGTCGCCTTTCAGAAACGCCCGTTGTCCGGTCGCACAGGCTGGACAGGACGGATCACGATTGACAGTCACTGCCCTAATCTCATCGGGGAAGCGATCCATGGTAGTCAGTTTTCCCCAGCCATTCCAATTGTCTTGCAAGCTTTGGGCTGCCAGCCATACTGCATGCCCCGCCGCCCAATGAGCAGTCGGAGTCCAGATCCCGACCGCGTCACAGGTTGGGGTCGAACCCGAAGACGGATAATCACGCACCAGGCACCGAAGACAGGGTTTGCCGCCCGCCGGAATTCCGACCACCATTCCGGACATGCCTGCTGCGCTGCAGAATACCCAGGGCAGTTTCAATTCCAATGCGGCGTCATTCAGCAAGAAGCGGGCTGCGAGATTGTCCAAGCCCTCCAGGACGATATCCACATCCTTCAGGAAATCCAGGATCGTCTTTGGATTGATATCCGCAAAGATGCCTTCTACTTTTGTGGAGGGATTGACCGCTGTGAGCCGTTTTGCTGCGGCTTCAACTTTGGGAAGCTCCCTGGCAACATCGTCCTGAATGTACAGGATCTGGTGTCCCAAGTCGCTGGGCTGTAACGTGTCACGATCGATGATCCGGAGGTTTTTGACTCCCAATCGAACCAACAGGTCTGCCATGTAACAGCCGATGACGCCCATTCCTAAGATAGCGACATGGGCATCAGCCAACCGTTCCAAGCCCTGGGCGCCCAGGTCGTTCAGCCGGCGGAAGCGATCATAGCGGTCGGACGGCATGTGAGCTTACTACCTGCCTGTGGTTTCGACAACCGCATTTTCCAACAGTAGCTTCCAGGTCCGGTCCACGTCATGCTGGGTGTGGCGGATGTCTTGTTCTGTGAAGTGGCGGAATCTACCTTGCAAAGACAAGTACTCCTTCACAGGCATCTTCCGGGGATTTTCTGTAATGACAACGGCACCACCATCGCGGCGCTCGTATAGTGGGAACACCCTGGACTCGGTGGCAAGCCGCGAAATCTTGATCGAATGGCTGTCGATCGATTTGTGTCCGGAGGGGCAGGCTGCAAACAAGTGCAGGAAGCGGAAGCCTTTGGTTCTCTTCGCGGTCCGGAATTTTCTCAAGAAGTCGTCGGGATAGGCGACATTGGCGGTCGCTTGGTATGGCACCTTGTGTGCTGCAAGGATCGCCATGATGTCCTTTTTGGGTCCGACTTTGGGGCGATTGGCTGGAGTAGTGGTGGTCCAGGCTCCAGGAGGGGTGGCGGTGGACTGCTGGACGCCGGTATTCATGTAGGCTTCGTTGTCGTAGCAGACGTACAGGTAGTCATCATTTCGAGCCGCTGAAGCCGACAAGGCACCAAGCCCGATATCGAAAGTGCCGCCGTCGCCCGCCCAAGCTACCACGATGGTGTGGTCGTTCCCCTGACGATGGAAGCCAGCCCGGACGCCGGAGGCGGTTGAGGCAGCGGTTTCGAACGCCACATGATACAACGGAACGCCGATCGACGAGAACGGGAACGGACCGTCGATGACCGCCATGCAACATGCCGGAATCACGAAGGCACAGTCTTTTCCCAGGGCTTTCAGCGCCAATCGCAGGGATAACGCGCCGCCGCACCCGGGACAAGCCAGGTGTCCGGGCGACGTGAGGTCTTTTTTCTCCCCCAGGATTCTTCGAGTGGTGGCGTCCATAGCTTTTTTCGACCTATAGGGAGTTCTTAGTGTGCACGTCCACCCAGACCGGTTCGAACTTGGGCTCCGGTCGATCCAAGGCGTACCGGAAGATCTTGATCAGGGTTTCCGGCAGGACCTCCCGACCGCCGAGACCGGTGATGAAGCTGTAGATGCTTTTTGCGGACTGCCCATCTGGATTCCCGCTTTCCGCCTGGGCGGACAAGTCGCGGGAATGACAATTGGTATTGGGGTGCGCGTCTGGATTCCCGCCCCCGGTTCCGGGACCGGGGCAAGCTTCGGGGGAATGACCAGCGGAAGCGTTGGGGTACAAGGCTGATCGGATTTCCTGAGCCCAGATGCCGCCGTGACCATAGGAACAGGATCGATCCAGCACGGCGATGAGAGGAATATTGGCCACCGCATCGCGGATCATCTTAGCTGGAAACGGGCGGAACATGCGAATCTTCAGGGAGCCCACTGGATGTCCTTGATTCCGAAGCTCATCGACCACGATTCGTGCGGTGGAACTGGCGGTTCCGGATACGATCAGGGCTACTTCTGCGCCCTCCAGGCGGTAGGATCCGACCAGAGGATGAGTCCGATCAAAGGCAGATTGGAAGGCTTCGGTCTCGCGCACTGCGACTTCCAGTGCTTCGTCCATGGCTTCGTGGATTTTGTAACGGGATTCCATGAAGCAGTCGGCTGCCATCATGCCACCAAAGGCATGGGGTTCTTCCGGATCCAGCCGGAAAGCAACCTCCCGGGGAGGCAAGTATGCATCCACCTTTTCCTGGTCGGGGATGTCCAGTATTTCGGCGGTATGAGAGAGGACAAAGGCGTCCAGGACAAGCATGGCGGGCAGCAAGACTTGCTCCGCGATCTTGAAGGCGATGGGAATCGTGTCCAAAACCTCTTGATTGTCTTCGCAGTAGAATTGCATCCATCCTGTATCGCGCTGCGCCAGGGAATCAGACTGATCGGTGTAGATCGTCCAGGGCGGCGCCAGCGACCGGTTAACATTAGCCATGACAATGGGCAGCCGTCCTCCCGCCGCCCAATGCAGCATTTCGTGCATCAGCGCAAGACCCTGGCTGGAAGTGGCAGTAAAAGCACGGGCTCCTGTCATGGCAGCACCAATGCAAGCCGCCATGGCGGAATGCTCGGACTCACTGTGGATGAAGTCCGCCGCCAGTGCCCCCGACGCGCACATTTCCGAGAGCTCTTCGACGATAGTGGTCTGCGGAGTGATCGGGTAAGCGGCGATCACCTGGGCGCGGGATAGCTTCACGCCGTAGGAAACGGCTTGATTAGCGGTCAGGACTTTTTTCATGGTATAACTTCAGGATCACAAGGATTCTGACCTAATTTAGACCCCTCTTTTATTCCCCCTGCAATACAGTCTGTCCGACAATAGTGAAATTCCGCTGGCAGACCGCTAAGGGGCTTCAGATGCCGCCCTCGTCTGCCAGTCAGGCAACTGCCTGATTATTCCGTCACACGAGGGCGTGTGACGGCGGTCAGTCGTCCATTCTCAGAAACCCTGAATAGCAGGGGGGATATTTACTTGATTGGGTCTAAGGCGATGGCGTGGCGGGGGCATTCCTCGACACAGACGCCGCAGCCTTTACAGTGATCGTAATCGTACACCAGTTTGCGATAGCCGTGTGGGGTTATCGCGCCATCCGGACAGAAGACGAAACAGTTACCACAATGATTGCAATGTCCGCAGTGGAAACATCTATCCGCTTCCCGGATGGCATTGGTGGGACCAATACCCCGACGGACTTCTTCGAAACCTTGGGGGCGTCTGGAAATATTCACCCGCTCTTTTCGACGAGCTGAAGGTTGGAAATAGGCAGTGTTTATATCCGCATATTTGACAGACGGTGCTGCCACTGGTGATGCATCATGTTGGTGCCCGGTGGCTGCCGACCATCCGCCCTTCTCCCCCACTGCCCAATTTTCGGGTAGTGCGGGAGGGTTTTCACCCTGCAAATACCTATCAATCAACAAGGCGGCTCGTTTCCCTGAACCAAGTGCATAAGCCACAGTTCGGATGTCTCCGCCAAAATCCCTACCCACAAACAGATTAGGGATTTCGGTGCGACCCAAGCTGTCAACTTTAAGTGCCGAGGACATATCACCAGCAATCAGTTCAGGGGCAGTAGCCTCACCAATGGCATTCAAGATAGCGGTGGCGGGGAAGTCTTTCTCCAATCCTTCGATGGGAATGGGTCGGGGACGTCCTGACTTGTCAGGTTCGCCCAATCTCATTTTCACACAGGTAAGTTTGTTCACACGACCATTGGCGATTTCGATTCGTATTGGTTCCCACAGAAGTTCAAGCTGGACGCCTTCCTGCAGGGCTTCCTCGACTTCTTCGGCATAAGCGGGCATTTCGTTACGGCTGTGGCGGTAGATGATAGTTACATTGGCACCTAATTTCCGAGCGGCTCGGGCGGAATCGATGGCAGTATTTCCGCCACCAATGACCAGCACCTCATTACCCAGGTCGGGCTTGTCTCCGTTATTGACAGAGTTCAGAAATGCCAATCCCGTCCAGATTCCTTTGGCATTCTCATTTGCTAACGCCAACCGATAGCTGACCGCGGCACCCGGAGCCAAAAATACGGCATCCATCGAAGACAATAGGTCATTCAGTAATAATCTGGAATCGACCGATATCCCAGTATGGAATTCAACCCCGAGATTGATAATACGGTCAATTTCGGTTTTCAAGACGTTTTTGGGGAGACGAAACTCGGGAATGCCCCAGCGTAGCAGTCCACCTAACTCAGTTTGAGATTCGTATAATACTGCCTGGTGACCAAAAAGGGTCAAATGATAGGAGGCGGCAAGCCCGGCTGGTCCCGAACCCACCACTGCCACACGGAAAATGGAGCGCTGATGTTTCGATTCCTTGAATCGAAGTCGCTTTTTAATTCCGTAATCGCCAACTTCCCGTTCTATATTATTAATTCCGACCGCTTGGTCGAATTCACCACGATTGCAGGCAGCTTCACAGGGATGGATGCACACTCGTCCGCACACGGCTGGCATAGGATTTTCACGAACAATAGTACGCCAGGCAGCTTCCCAGTCCTCTTCTTGAACACGCTGCAAAACTTCCTCGATATCTTCGCTAACGGGACATCTTTCGCGGCAGGGTGCCAATCGATGCTGAAATCGCGGTCGAACTTGGCTCCAACTCCCGGTCAGAAAGACACGGGTTGATGCCCAAGAAATCGCCACCGGAGGAATCTGGGTGACCGTCAGTTGACCAGCTTTGAGGGTGGTGCCTTTTTTGACGAATTCTTTGGCTTCTTGGGAGTATATTTTTTCGGAAATAGGCATATGTTTCTTACATTGTTATTCCGTGACTGAATTCCCGCATTCGAGGGGATGACCCTAAGAGGAGATTGCTTCGCTGCGCTGGCAATGACGCCCCCCTTTTTGTTTCCCCCCGGGTACCGGGGGGAAGGTTGATAAGTTTGCCACCCTACTTCCGCGTCAAGCCCGGGGCATGACTTGGAATGACAGGAGGCTGTCAGGTGGGGACACCTGACAGCACTCTCGGATTATGTCAGGATCACGGGGATCCTGACCTACTCCCTGGATCCCGGATCAAGTCCGGGATGACAGCAGAAAGGGATATCCCCCTTATATTCCCCCCTGCAGGTAGAAGGGGGGAACAGACTATCCGGTAAGGACACCCTGCAGCACCTTAGAAGGATACAAGAGATCGCTTTGCTGCGCTCGCAATGACGCCCCCCTTTTTGTTTCCCCCCGGGGGTACCGGGGGGAAGGTTGATGAGTTTGCCACCCTACTTCCGCGTCAAGCCCGGGGATGACTTGGAATGACAGGAGGCTGTCAGGTGGGGACGCCTGACAGCACTCTCGGATTATGTCAGGATCACGGGGATCCTGACCTACTCCCTGGATCCCGGATCAAGTCCGGGATGACAGCAGAAGTGGAGACCCGCGTAATACTCCCCCCCTACAATAGTAGGGGGGAAGCGCTGGATTCCCGCCTATGCGAGAATGACACACTCTTGCTGACCCCCCTTCTCTTCCCCCCTACAATAGTAGGGGGGATTGTTAATCGATTCCGCGTTTCAGGATGTCGTTGGCTATGACCAACCGTTGGATTTCGTTGGTACCTTCGAAAATGCGGGTGATACGGGCGTCGCGATACATTCGTTCCACCGGATACTCGCTCATATATCCCATCCCGCCGTGGATCTGCACGGCATGATCGACGCATCGTCCCATTGCCTCGGAGACCAGCAATTTCGTGATGGCGGATTGTCTGGTGATGGGCATGCATTGATCGCACATCCACGCTGCTCGGTAGATCATGGATTCTGCCGCGTAGATGTCCGCAGCCATCTCCGCCAGCATCCACTGAATGGCTTGTTGCTTGGAGATCGGTTTTCCGAATTGCACGCGCTCCTTGGAGTGTTTGATCGACAAAGCTAACGCTTCTTTCATTTGACCGAGGCATTGGGCGCCCACCGTGATTCTGCCGACATCCAGGGTTTTCATCGCCACCACGAAGCCCTGCCCTTCTTCGCCCAGAAGGTTCTCCGTTGGAATGCGAACGTCTTCGAAAAAGAGGTCGGAGGTGTGCGATCCGCGGATTCCCATCTTCTCTTCCGGTTTTCCGGCGCGAACACCCGGCGTATCTGCTTCCACGATGAAGGCGGAAATGCCTCGGACTCCGGCATCGGGGCTGGTTTTGGCGAAGACGCTGTACACGTCGGCAATGCCGCCGTTGGTGATGAAGGTCTTCTGACCGTTCAGGACATAATGATCGCGATCGGCGATGGCACGGGTCGTGATGGCACCGGCATCGGAACCGGCTCCGGGCTCGGTCAGGGCGAATGCTCCCAGGATTTTGCCTTCGCACATGGGCGGCAGCCACTTTTCCTTTTGCGCTTCGCTGCCCCCTTTCAAGATTGCCATGGCGCCGATGCTTACGTGACCGCCGATCACCACGCTGGTCGAAAAGCACGCCCGGGAGATCTCCTCCATCACGATGCAGGACCCGATTTCGCCGAAGCCGCCACCACCATATTTTTCGGGGATTACCACCCCCAGGAATCCGAGCTCGGCGGCTTTGTCGATGACCTGGCGGGGGACTTCCCCCAAGCGATCAACTTCAGCGGCATGAGGTCTAAGTTCCTTGTCAGCGAAACGCCGAGCCAGGTCGCGCAGCATGTCATGCTCTTCGGAAAACCGGAAGTCCATAATCGTCGTGCCCTCTTAACCGTGGGGCAGTGTCAGGTGAGGACACCTGACACCACCTCGAGATCATTGTGCCCGTTTGGGCGTGGGGCAGTGTCAGGTGAGGACACCTGACACCAGTTCGAATCTATTGCGCTTGCGCCCTTTCAGGGCTTGGTATTGATTATCGCCTTGATTCCCAGGGCGTTGCCCTGGGCTACCCTATTCCGCCCTTTCAGGGCTTGAGGCAGTGTCAGGTGAGGACACCTGACACCACCTCGAATGCTAAGCTGGCAAATTCTTTGCGATTTGGTAGCCCAGATCTAGAGCCTGGATATTTAGATCAAGATGTTGTTTCGCCACGTTCAGCCGGACGGCTTCCTCCAGCGATTTCCTGGATACCAATTTCCCGAGAGCCGCTGACGCCGCCAGGAATATTATGTTGGCGCCCATGCGACGATTGAATTGATCCAAAGCGGTGCGAGTCGCTGGAATCGCCATGTGCGGATGCGGATCAGTCCGATCGGGGCTGACCAATTCCTGGTCATATAGGATTCTTCCGGAGGCTGTGACCGCCGACCGGAACTTCTTGTATCCATCCTGGGACATCGCCAGAAGCCAATCGACATCTGTCACGTGTGGATAGGCAATGGGCTGGTCCGAGATGACAACCCCGCTGTGGCAGGCGGAGCCTCGTGCCTCGGCGCCATAGCTGGCGGCTTCGGCAGCGTACAGCCCGTCCAGCACGGCAGCGTGTCCGAGTACTAGCCCTGACAATACCACCCCCTGTCCCCCGAATCCTGACGCCAATATCTGGGTAATCATAATGTCACGAATTCTCCGGTCACGAATTTGTCTCGAAGCTGTTCGCGATTCATCGACTCCGCGTCCCGTTGATTGACCAGACGGGATTTGAGGTCTTTGTACAATTCTTGCACCTCTTTGATGCCGCGGAATTTTCCATATTGCGTCGGGCACGGCGACAGGACTTCCACAAAGGAAAAGCCTTTGACCTGGAGCGCCTTCTTCAAGGCTTTGATCAGATAGTGGATCTGAGTCACGCTGTACCTTGCTACATAACTGGCTCCGGCAGCCGCAACAAGTTTGCTCAGGTCGAATGGCGGTTCCGTGTTCCCCCATGGCGTTGTCAAAGTCGTATCTCCCAGATTCGAGGTCGGGGCGACTTGACCGCCGGTCATGCCGTAGATTTGATTATTGGCGCAGATGACTGTCATATCAATATTTCGGCGGGCGGCATGGATCAGGTGATTGCCGCCGATGGCTGCCAGGTCGCCGTCTCCCGATATCACGACCACGTTGAGATTAGGATTGTACAGTTTGGCTCCGGTCGCAAACGCCACCGGACGACCATGCAGGGTGTGCAACGTATCCGCTTTGTAGTGAGGCGACGGAATCCAGGAGGCACAGCCGATGCCGGAGGCGAATAGCATCGATTCCCAGGGCAGTTTGATCTCGTGGATGGCTCGGACGATGGCGCCCATCAAGATCCCATGACCGCATCCCGGACAGAACGGGGTCGGAAAGACTTCCTGACGGAAGTATTGTAGGAGCTGTTCAGACATCGTCGTTATTCTCGGCAGTGATGTTGGGTTACGGGCGTGAGCCCTAACCCAGCCTACACGCCCTGCGGAGTACGGACACTCCACAGCACGAGTTTGCCTTGATGTGACCCCCCTTGTATTCCCCCCTACAATAGTAGGGGGGAAGAACTGGATTCCCGCTTTCGCGGGAATGACACATCATTTGAATCTGCAGGTGAGGACACCCTGCAGCACGGGGAATATCAAGAGTGGCTGTCGGGTGGGGACACCTGACAGCACGATCCGTGACGCATCAACGGCGACTGCACAGCATTTCCAACGACTCCTGAATTGGCGCGGGCGTCATGACTTCGCCATTGACCTGCGGAACGCGGGTGATCGGTACATCGACCAGCCGTTCTATTTCATGAGCAACCTGTCCCAGATTCATTTCTGGAATCAAGATATGTTTAGCATTTCCAACGATTTCCCTAACAGCTTTTTCCGGAAAGGGCCAGATCGTGATCAAGCGCAACAATCCAACCTTATGTCCGCGATCGCGAAATGATTCAACTGCGTGATAGGCGGCACGAGCGGTGAAGCCGTAGGCGACAACAGCAACGTCGGCATCATCCATCCAATAGGATTCGACTCTGGCGATCTCTTCGGCATGATCCGTCACCTTACGGTTCAAGCGATGCACCAGGGTCTGATGGATTTTGGAATCCTGCGTTTTCCGGTAGCCCCAGGGATCGTGCGTGGAGCCTGTTACCAACAGGTTTTCGCCGTCGCCGAATTTAGGCATGGGAGGCACTCCATCGGGGGCGTCTTCTCCGAAAGGAGGTTTTCCCAGGGCAGAGGGGCGATCCCATATGACATGAGTTTCCGGAATCAGTACCTGTTCGCGCAGATGCCCGACACCTTCATCCGCGAGCAAGAATGCCGGAGTCCGGAAGCGTTCCGACAGGTTGAAGGCTTCGATGGTCAGGTCGTACATTTCCTGGATTGACCAGGGGGATAGAGCGATAATCTGATAGTCGCCATGGGAGCCCCATTTGACCTGCTGGATGTCGCCGGAACCGGGTCTGGTGGCTTGACCGGTTGCAGGACCGGCTCGCTGGATGTCTACAATGACAATGGGGGTTTCGGTGAAGGCGGCGTACCCCACACATTCCATCATCAAGCTGAGTCCGGGACCTGAGGTAGCGGTCATGGATTTGGCTCCCGCCCAGGCGGCGCCGACCATCGCGGAAATGGAGCCGATTTCGTCTTCCATCTGGACGAAGACGCCTCCCACGTCCCGGAACCGATTGACGATGTGCTGCATCGTCTCGCTGGCTGGGGTAATGGGATACCCGGCAAAGAACCGGCATCCGGCGGCGATAGCACCTTCCGCAGCGGCTTCATCGCCCATCAGGAAATGCGCGCCGGGGGTTAGTAAGGGCTTGCAGATTCTAAATGCTGAATTCATACTGATATACGTTTATGGATCAACGAATGACCAACTTCTGCCATTCATGTTTGAACTGCACCCAGAAGCTTCTCTATGGAAGAGCCTTTCGACCGGAAGGCTTGTGCTTTTCCCAAATCTCATCGATATTAAGATTTGGCAATTCCTTCTTGACTTTGTCAAGAGCTTTCGCGCTATAGCGCTTGAAATGGCAGCTATCAATCGTAAATTCCTTAAAGTAGTCCGAATCTTCCCGCAATCTCAAGTGCTTCACGACAGCAAGCATCTTGGGGCGGTTCAGACCTGTCTTTTTGGCGAGAGCAGTAAGATTAAGTGTGTAGTAGTCAAGCTCATTTACCCGTTTAACAGCGGTAACATGTGCGCCTGATGTACCCTGCGGGACCAAACAAACAGGCTCCCCCTCTGACTTGCTGATCTTCAAAGTCACGTTGATTCCATTTCCTTCATTACACAGTCTCAACTGAGAGACTCCAGGAAAGATGTTTGCCCATTCTTCTCCTTGACCAACGCGATCCATTATTGTATGTAATTCAATCTCGCTGGGCTGAGCAGGATCACCAAGAATAGAATTTTCGATAATGGCAAACGACCTGAGCCTAGCATGCACCTGCAACTGTCTACGTGATCCGGGAAATATGAGATCCCTTATACGTGCAAACTCAATATCCATCAACCCGACAAAGTCTCTGGGTGGATTGGAGGAAACCGGAAGAATACGCTCCGGCAGATAATCGTCTATCTTCGTACCGAAAACACCAAACAGTATATTATTGAATAGAGTCAATCCAGCCTGCGTGAAGATGTAAAGCTGATGCTCAGAGATCTCAAGGAAATAGTGCTGCGCCGCGTCACGATGACCATTAATTATCCGAATTGTACATGCTTCAGCTTCTGTCAGGCATTTTAACTGTGCATCGCTTGTGCATTTGTTGATGCAAGATTCTATGCCAATGGTTTCCTTTGAACAAGACTCCCTAATCTGTCCGCCTCTGTTGACAATCGCAGCCTTGAGGGCGAGTTCAAAAGAACGATCTAGGAGCATTAAAACAACCTCAGATCTTCCCCTATTCCAGGGTCTATTGAAATGCTCGATCGCCAAAAGGATTGAATCAGTGGCTTTTCTCAATAGGATACGCGCTTCTCGCTTCATTCCGAACCCCCGGACAATTAGGATCACATCGTGTTTATGTTATCGGGCCACAATGTTAATGGCTATATCGGGGCACATCAGTTCGCACAATTGGCAGCCCGTGCAGAGCGCCAGGTTCGCAATGCGGATGCGGCGATAGCCTTTGGAATTGACCTCATCCGACACGGCGAATACGCCGGATCGAGGGCAAACATCGATACATAGCTCGCAGCCCTTACACCAAGCATCGTTGATGACGATGGCTTGGACTCTGGGCGTTCGTTTCGCGCTTTTTTCCTCCGTGGATTGCTTTGCCATGGGATCATTAGGGAGTTACGATGGAACGCAAAGCCTTTGGATCGGCTCTGCGCATCACATCAAAGGCGTCGTTGATTTTTTCCAGAGGATAGCGACCAGTCACCAATTCCTTGACCTTGATCTTGCCCAGGCGAACCATTTCGATGATACGTGGGTAATCCACGGGACGGCAGCCCAGCGACCCGATGACTTCCATCTCGAAGTACATGATTTTGGGCGCGGGTAGTTCCACCGGCTTGTTTGTGTAACCGACTATAACCAGACGTCCTCCCTTGCGAAGGGTGGAAAATGCTGCCTGTATGGTCACGGGATTTCCGATGACTTCGAACGCCACGTCGGCGCCGCCTCCGGTCAGTTTGCGGACTTCTTTGTCGATCCTCTCGACCTCATTGGGATTGATGGTCGCGGTGGCACCCAGTTTCTTCGCCCATTCCAGCTTTTCCGGGATAATGTCAATGGCAATTACCGAAGCTCCGACTGCAGCCGCCACCTGCACGGCATTGATTCCCACACCGCCGCAGCCATAGATCACCACGTTGTCACCCGCCCTTACTTCGCCACGCCGGACGACTGCATGATAAGGGGTGGAGATGGCGTCAGCGATGATCGAGCCCTCTTCCAGCGGAACCTCCTTCGGCAAGTGGAAGGAATCCTTGGCGGGAGCGATGACGTATTCGGCGTAGGCGCCGTCGATATTGTTGCCGAACATTATCATGGTGTCGCAGATGTTTTCGCGACCCACCCGGCAATTGGTGCACACGCCGCAAGTCAAAACCGCTGGCAGCAAGACCCGGTCGCCTTCTTTGAAAGTGGTGACTCCCTGTCCTACGGCATCCACGATTCCGGAAGGCTCGTGACCCAGGATCAGGGGCGGTTTCTTGAAAGTGGGAACGCCATGATCGATATAGTGCAAATCGGTATGGCACACTCCGCAGCCAGCCACTTTCACCCGGATTTCACCGGATTTTGGGGTAGGCGTCGGCACGTCTTCTATGGATAACGGTTGATTGGGACCGTGGAAAACGGCTGCTTTCATAGTGGTTCCCTCCGGAAGCATTTTTTGGTGTCGACTACGGAGAGTCGACACCACAGGTGATAATCACTTCGTGACTGCAGTTCCATCCAGATCAACCCCCCTTATGTTCCCCCCTACAATAGTAGGGATAGTAGGGGGGAAAGGACCGTCGCCTTCCCACTCTACTAATTGCTGCGTCGGGTGTAGATGATTCGCACGGTGCCATCTGCCGGGAAACAGGTATCGCATCCGGTGTCGGGATCACCGGAGCGCACCGGCTCCAGACGCACTTCGAAACCCAATTCCCGATACTCTCGAACCGCCTCGGAAAGCCGCGGCTCGCTAAGCACCGAGCGCCTTTCCCAGCCTTCCTTAGCCAATCGGTCGTCCAATTCCTGTTGAGGACTTTCCATGTTCACGGCGCAATTTTTCGTTCCAAATTGACTGTTTTGGACGGCGCGAATTTGTTGGAACTGAAGAAGCGGAGCAGATTCCAATTCTCCCAGCCGACCAAAGTCTGCACGGATTCCACACCGGCGGCTGACAAGTGCGTCAGATATTCGTCCAGCAAGACCTTCGCCACGCCGCGACTTCCGAATTCCGGATCGACTCCGATGGTGTCGATGGTGGCAGTGGTTTCGGGAATCCCGAATTCACCGACGAAGACCTTGCCCATAATGAAGCCGGCGACTTTGCCATCGATCTCAGCGACCAAGGAAGTCACCAATCCTTGCGAGGCGTCCAGCGCCTCGGTCAATTTCTGCTTCAGATAGTCCGGACGGGCGGTTCCGGCATGTTTGCTGTCGATGTCAACGATGACGCTCAGGTCTTCTAACCGGATGGGGCGGATATCGGGCGGATTATGCTGTATCGCGTTCATATGTCCCTCATTGATTGTCTGATCATGGAATCGGTCGTGATCGACGTGTCACACGAGGGCGTGTGACACCACCACTGTAATCTGATTGATGGTTATATTAACCCCCCTTGTGTCCCCCCTGCAATAGCGGGGGGGAAATGTTCAAAACAAGTCATCCAGGTCACCGCCAGTGCCGCCGGGCATTTCGCCATGTTCCTGCAAGTACTGTTGGATCAGCTCGCTTTCTCGTTTTGTGTACATAGGATCTTGTTCCCACAGGAAGTACTTTGCCTCGCCGGGACTATCGAGGTATTCCTGCAGTGTCTGACGGATATTGGGGGTACCGGTGATTCTGATAATTTTCTTTTCGCCGTTCAGGAGCTGGACGACCCCCTCGACCTCAGGAATCGATTCTATGGAATCTGGGGTCAGCGGAAGCCACAATTCGGGAGGCAAGACGACCGGCGTGATCTGCAGGCGCAGATGGCAAGCCAGGCAGCGTTCGGCTTCTAATCTTGCCGATTCTGTAACATAAGTCTCCTCTATTACATCGAACCCCGATATGCGTTGGGACGGTTCTGCGGTTTTGGTTCTCTGCCGAGGACGGGTTATGGCGCTTCCGTCGCCGTCCAATTTAGAATAATGCACTTCGGGAAGATCAACAACAACGTCTGGAACGCCGCTCCCTCCCAGATACCTGTCAACCGCATGCGCCAGTTTTCTGCCATCAGCAATGGCTTCCACCACCGATGACGGTCCGCGGACTACATCTCCTACTGCGAATACGCCTACCAATGATGTGGCGAAATCCTGGTCGACTTTCAGTAACCCGCCACGTCCTTTTTCCAAATCCGGGACGGATTCGAAAAGGGTCCGGTCCACGTCTTGACCGATAGTGACGATGACGTGGTCGGCTGGCAGATGATGCGTGACAGAGGGGTCATATTCGGGATCGAAACGACCCTGGTCGTCGAACACGCGAGTACATTTTTTCAGATCCACGCCCGACGCTTGACCCGTGCTGGACAAGAATCGGAGGGGTCCCCAAGAGTTGTGGATGTGGATGCCTTCCGATTCGGCTTGTTCGATTTCCCATAGGTGGGCAGGCATTTCTTCTCTGGATTCGAGGCAGACCAAGCTGACGTCCTCCCCACCCAACCGCAAGGCGGTCATGGCGGCATCAATCGCCACATTGCCGCCGCCGATCACTACCACTTTTCCGGACAGTTTGGGCTCATGACGTTCTTTGGCAGACTGCAGAAATTCCAGCCCGGGGTGGATTCCTTCGACATCGGAGCCCTCAACCGACAACTCTTTGCTGACCGGCGTTCCTACGGCAATAATAATGGCATCAAAGCCCTGGACACGCAGCGAATCGATATTGACGCCATCCCCGAAACGCTGGCTCAATCGGAATTGTATTCCGACTTGTTCCAAGGATTGCAGTTCCCGAGTAAGGACTTCTTGAGGCAGACGATAGTCCGGAATGGCATTGCGAAGCATTCCGCCCGGCTTTTCCGCCTGGTCGAATATCTGGACTTCGTGACCCAGAGAATGCAGATAATACGCGGCGGTCAGTCCGGCGGGACCGGCGCCGATTACTGCCACTTTCTTTCCCATCGGAATTCGTCTCATCGGTTCCCAGCCGTTGGCAACATTATCGGCGACGTACCGTTTCAAGGCGCAGATGGAAACCGGCTCATCTACGAATCCGCGGCGGCAATTTTCTTCGCAGGGGTGGAAACACACGTATCCAAGAATTCCGGGGAATGGCACCCTTGATCGAATTAGTTCCAAGGCTTCCCGGTCTTTCCCCAGGGCGATCAACCGCAGATAGCCGGGGATGTCGATTCCAGCGGGGCAATTACCGACGCAGGGAAGCGGATCACCCTTTCGGATCACGGGAACGCCGTCTTTGTCCCGCAGGGTACCGGTGGGACACACTTCCACGCAAGCGCCACAGAATCGGCATTCCGTATCAAGAAGCGACCCTTCTTTCAGCGTTCCCACCCACGAGAGATCATCTTTCCGTACCGCACCCAAGACTTCAGCACCGCGAAGATCATTGCAGGCTCTGACGCATCTGAGGCATCCGATGCATAGGTTATAGTCGCGATCGAACAGGGGATCGTCTGTGATGATGGGGCGGTTCGAAGGTCGGTATTTTGGCGTGTTGTCCGGGATTCCAATATAGTCGCTGACTTTGCCAAGCTCGCAACGACCCAACAGAATGCAGCAGCGCTCCTCGACGGGGACATTAGTCGAGCAATCGGTTCGGCTGCACCCTTCCCGTTGTGCGCACGTCAAACAGGCATGAGGGTGATTGGCAAGGATCCTGGCGAGCGCTTGTTTCCGACGCTGGATCACCTCCGGTGCGGCAGTGAGAATCACCATACCGTCTTCAGCCTGAGTGATGCAAGCGTTGACCGGTTCGGGCTGCCCTTCCACTTCTACAAAGCACAGATTGCAGTGGGTATGTTCTCCGGCAACGCCTTCTTCTTCACCGACGATCTTGTCATGTCCCTGCCATACGGATTCCGCCCATACGACCTCCTTTGTCGGCGGTAAGTCGGGGTGATGGCAGAGGCGGGGAATATAGATTTCCGCTGCGTCGGCTGCCTCGAGGATGGTCATTCCTACGGAACAGGGGACGGGAATGCCATCGATGGTAATCTTGATTTCTGAGGTTGTCATATCGTGTCGATTTCTGAAGCCTTTGCCAATGGCACCCCCCTTTGTGTTTCCCCCCGGATACCGGGAGAAAATAAGTAAGACCTCACGCAAAGGCGCAAAGAACGCAAAGGATTCTACCTAACACCCATTTGTGTTTCCCCTGGAAAGTGGGGGAGATTTTAGGTAACCCCCCTTTTATTCCCCCCTGCAATAGCAAGGGGGATAATTCAACTACCAGGAATGCGTGATGGCGCCGAAAGTACAGGCGACTACGCACGGCAGAGGTGGGCGGTCGGTGACCGGTTTGCACGGACCGCAGTCGTACTTGATCTTCTTACGATGCTCCTCCTTCACGGCAGCCACCTGGTCGTCGTAATCGTCTATCACGATGTTGAACAGCCCCACGGGACAGGCGTCAACGCAGGCGTGGTGGTCGCAGGTGATGCACGAGTCGGTCTCGATGGTGATGTAGTACTCTCCGGAGCCGTCCAGGTATCCGTAATTGGCTTTCATCAGGCGCCTTTCCGCTCTTTCTCCACCAGGGCTTTGGCGAACAAGGCGCCGCCCAACGCTCCGGCGATTTGAGTGTCATATTTCGATTTCAGCGATGCGAGTCCCAGCTCCTTTTCTAACCGGCTGACGACACCGATATTCTTGGCAATTCCGCCGGTAATGGCGAAGTCTTTTTCCACGCTGATCCGGTCCAGCAAGCTCATCACACGATGCGCCATGGCAGAACAGTATGCCGCCAGCACCTTTTTCTTCGACCAGCCGGATCTGAGGAGAGATGATGCTTCCGATTTTGCGAACACCACGCAGGTCGAGGAGACCGGCGGAGGCTCCTCTTCGACATCGAGAGACATTTCCCCAACGTCTTCGATGGATACAGCCAGCAGGTCGGAAAATACCTCCATGCCGCGACCGGTTCCTGCCGCACATTTGTCGTTCATCAGGAAGTTGGTGACTTTGCCACGGTCATCGCAGCGGATGGCTTTGCAGTCCTGACCGCCCATGTCCAGGATGGTGCGTACGGTGGGACCGTACATGTAGTTTCCGCCTCGGGCATGGCAGGCGATCTCGGTGATGGCACGGTTAGCGAAGGGGACATTAACCCTACCATAGCCCGTGCCGACCACGAAATGGATATCTTCCAGGGTCATGCCGGTATCCTGCAACGCCCAATCCATCGCGTTTCGGGCGCTATTCGGGCTGTCGGAGCCAGTCCTCATATTGGAATAGGCGTACAATTCGCCATCGACCATGATGACCGCTTGAGAGCTGACGGAGCCGACATCGACACCGGCAGTGATGATATCCGCCCCTTTCCAGTCCTTGGTTTCGTCACGCCAATTGTATTCTTTCCAACGCCAGAATTCTTTTTTCGGTTCAGCCATCTCGATACTCCTCGGAAGTGAGTTACTCCTATACCTTCAGGCAAAGATACCTGACGGCACTTCTCTTACAGTAGTGTCCGCTGGCAGACGCCCTCGTCTGCCAGCCCCCCTCCCAGTCACATGAGGGCGTGTGACTGCGGAATCAAGTTCAGTTGGATTTCTCTATGGCGGCTCTGGCGGTCAGGGCTGCACCCAGGGCGCCGATATATTCCGCGCCATCGGGTACCTTCACCCGGGTCTCCAATCCACGATTCAAGGCATCCACAAAGCCCACGTTGTAGGACACTCCGCCCACCAGGGCGATGTCCGGATTGATTCCTACTCGCCGAACCATGGAGATGATCCGGCTGGCGATGGCATCGTGCACGGCTCTGGAAATGTCAGGCTTTGGAGTCTTGGCGTGCATTAGCGACACCACTTCCGATTCCGCAAACACTGCGCATTGGGCATTCATGGGAATCGTCTTGGTGGATTTCAATGACAGCTTTCCGAACTCTTCAAGCGGAACCTCAAGGGCTCGCGACATGGATTCTGTGAAAGAGCCAGCTCCGGCAGCGCATTTTTCGTTGACGGCGAAATCCTGCACCTTGCCCGATTCGTCGCACTTGACCGCTCTGCCTTCTTCGGCGCCGATGTCGATCACCGTTCGTACCGAGGGGTAACAGAACAGCGCACCGCGGGCGGCGGCGCTGACTTCGGTAACAGAATCTTTGGCATACGGGGCAAGCTTCCGCCCTGAGCCTGTGGAATACACTGAATCTACGTCGTCGGTCGCTATGCCAGCTTCGGATAGTGCCCGCTCATAAGCTTTTTCGGCGGCTTCTTTGGGTTCGAAACCGGCAAGTTCTTTAGTCCGGGCGATAATCTCGCCATCGCGGACGATCAACACCTTGACCAATTTCGCTCCCATATCAATGCCTGCGGTAATCATCAGAATTGACCTCCTGGTAGTTCAGATCCTTGTAACCCTTCAGGGCTTTCACACTGTAGGAATCCTTCACCCAGGGCGCTGCCCTGGGCTACTCTGTCTTGCACTTTCAGGGCAGCGACTCTATTTTCTTGAGGTTCAAGGTTTCCATGAAGGAATCGATGCGGTTGCGGGTGGCAGTGCCGTCGAATTCCCGTTCGTCGCCCATGTTGCCCTCAAATGTCATCACCGGAACACCGGCTCTGGCAATCCCCAACCGATTTTCCATGATGCCGCACGACAATCCTTCGCAGCCACGATTCAGATGCAGCATCACACCGTCCAGCTTCCATTCTTTGACAATTCGCAGCATCATTTTCGTTTTCAAATCGGGATCATAGAAATGTTGCCATTCCGGCTTGGACAAATTCCAATCGGCAAGGATTCGAAGCGCTTGGTCGCGGTTGGTGATCTTGATTCCTTTCTGCGCCGGAGTAGTCCGCGGACCCCAAGTGCCGTCGGGTTTGTCTTCCCAGATGCCGATCAAGCCAAAGGTGTACAGCGACCCGATCGACAAGCAACCGAATTCTTCCAGATACCGGAACACGCTTAAGAATCCCCACGGCGGTTGGGTGTCGGACATTACGCGGCATCGCTCGTTTCCGACGGCGGCGATGCCACGATTCACTCGGTCCTGCATCTCATCCCGAACCTCTTCATAAAAGTCCGCAAATTCCTTTTTGCTTTTTTGCAGCACGCCAAACACGTACAGGGAATACATGGACTTTTCATCCAATGGCGCCGGCACCGTCTTGTTCAAGCAACAGATTTCCGCCCAGACGGAGGTCAGGCGGCATTCGTTGTGGACCGCTTCAATCAATTTCTCGTCATTGTATTTGCGACCGGTGGTCTTTTCTAACCATTCGATGGCTTCGTGCATCTGGTTCACCACGAACATCAGGCGATTTTCGTCCACTTCGTGGTAGGGTCCCACGCTGACGTCGATGCAGAAATACGGGATGCCTTTGTATTCCGACACATGCTGGTACCATTTGCCGTGGCTGCAGCAAATGTGATCCTGGTAAGCGAAATCGGGTTTGGGGTACTCGCCCCCGAGGTTGTACTTGTTCAAATACATGGAACCCCAGTAGTTCCGCATGTAAGAGCACAAGTCTCGTGCCCAGCCGTGGGCTTCGGCTTCTTCCAGGCATTTCTGGGAAAACGGCTTGTTGAAGGCGATTCCGGCGGCGTAGGGTTCGCCGGTGATAGGGTACACGTCGTCGCCCAATCCGGCGGGGATAGCGTCAATCGCCCAGGCTCCTCCCGTCCAGCGCAATCCACCTCGTTCATGGGCGGTGGCGTAATCGTGGTAGTATTTTTCGCGTAGTTCTTTGGCTTTGTTCCAGCATTTCAGGGGTTCGGTAGGGTACTTGGGCATGCAGCCTCCATTTATCGTTTTCAGACAATTAAACCCGATGATTGCACTATCAGGACAGATCCTTCTGCCCAATCATCTCTGGAAAGGTCTCGATTTCGGCCAGCAATAATTATGAATTCAATAAGTCTATAAATTTCTGCACCGATAGTCCTGCCTGTTTGACGATAGCGTGGACGGTGCCTACGGGAATATCCTTTTTTCGAGGTACAATCACCAGACGTTTCTCTTCGCCTTCCAACATACGACAATAAGCCAGATGACTCCCCTTGCCTCTGGTTGGGGCAGGCTTAAATCCCGCTTTCCTTAGGGCGCGTTCTATGTCGCGCCAACTCAGTCCTTTCAAGCGACTCAAGCGACATCCACCTCAAAAGTCGTTTGGAAACGAAGAGGGCTGTGCAAGATCTCGGAAAGTTCGTCAATGATGCCTAGTTGTTTGGCGTTCTCCAGATACAACTCGACGGCTTCTCGAAGCATCCGCAGAGCAACATCAGGACTTATGCCGAACGAGGATACTCCCAACTCCGGACACAGACTGACGTACTTCTCGCCCTCTTGCCAGATGGACGCGGTCAATTTGACTGACATACTTGCTAATCTCCTCAGTCGAAGGTTTGCACTCTGCCTGCCGAGCTCTCAGGTGGGAACGGCTGGCAGCACAGATCATTCTCTGCGCAATGCGCAGGGTGAGGACACCCTGCGGCACACCGCAGGCGCACAACAAGTTGGCGCCTACGCCAAATGTCCGAAAGCACCTTTGTTAGAACAAGTCCTCCTGACCGATCATCTCCAGAAAGGCTTCGACGCGGATGCGGAATTGACCGACGGGAACGGTCACGTCGAATTCGAGGAACAACGTCGGGATGCCGTTGTCGTTTAGATATTTCTTCAAGACCGGAATGTCGCATTCGTGCGGATCGCAGAATTTTTGCTGGATCAAGATGGCGCCCTGCGCGTTGAAATCCTTTGCCAATTTCAAAATGTGCGGGAAGCGGGTGCGAGTCTCCCAATCTTTGGTCGGGCAGGCGGGTCGTTTCACATAGCGATCGGCAATGGCAGCCAGGCGATCCTTTTCGGGGACGGTCTCGTTCCAGAAATAGCGGGTGCCGGTGCAGTGGTCGTCGATAACGATGGTCGCGCCCACTGATTCTACCATTTTGATGAAGGCGGTGTCGTCGTCTTCGCTGCCCACGATCATCAGGCGAGCGCCGGCTTCACGATCCATTTGACGATCAGGAAGCTGCTTGAGCACCTTCTCGATTTCGGCGCTGTGTTCTTCCTTGTCCACCCACATGGAGGACGTGGTCATATACATGGCTTCCAAGCCGGTTACCAGCGGAGTATCCAACTTGCGATATTCGTACAACTGGTGCATCAGGCGGCGGTTACGGTTCAATATCTCAATCCCGCGATCCAGGTCGGCGGTGGTGATTTCTCTTTCAATCACCGATTCCAGCGCCTTCTTATATTTTACCAATTCCCCTGTCAAATATGGCTTGGCTGAGGGTGTTTGCACCTTGTTGGGCACGTAAAGGTAGAAATTAAAGGGCACCGGAACGTGCATTTTCCAACTGGTGAAGGATTGACGCAAGTGCAGGCAGGATTGCGAGAGCGTGATGCCGTCCAAGTAGTCGTAACGACCTTTCAGTCCTTGCGCCAAGACGTCTCGGCAGAAGGGACAGAACATGCCGAAGATATGGGGCTCGGTCACGTCCTGGGGTTCGTGGCTGCCCAAGACCCGCACGGGCAGGATGTCTGCCGCCACTAACAACTCTTCAGGAACGTAGCTGCAGAAGCAGCCGACGACTTTGCCGCCAGTGCGTTTTTTCCAGTCTTTAGCGTATGAATGACGGTCCTGGTACCATTGCTGGAATTGGGAAAACATTCTGTCGACCTCTTGGTATTATTATCTTGGTGGAGATCCTTCACTTCGTTCAGTTATGTCGGGTTACGCAAGGCTAACCCGACGTACAAGACCACCCCCCTTTTGTTCCCCCCTCCGCCGTAGGCGTCCATTCGGACAATAGGCGGGGGGAAGGAAATCCTACCCCCCCTTTAATTTCCCCCCGCGCAGCAGGGGGGAGATTGCTTCGCTGCCCCCGGATCGCTGTCCGGGGCTAGCCCGCCTGAGGCGGGCAAGGCTCGCAATGACAGTCCGCGATCCCTGTTTATGCAGGGATCAGGCATGGGCTGGATGCCCATGCTACGTTTATCCCCCTTCTTTTCCCCCCTAATACCGTAGGGGGGAAGGAAATCCTACCCCCCTTTTAATTCCCCCCCGCGCAGCAGGGGGGAGAAGTTAGAGCAGCTTTTCGTAAAGAACGATGTCTATGCCCCAGTAGTGCTTTCGAAAGTAGCCGCACTTTTGATAGCCCATTTTCTCGTACAACCGGATGGCGTCTGTCATTTCGGGATGTGTGTCGAACCAGACCTTAGAGGCTTTGATTTTCCGCGCAAATTGCTCGACGTGTTCGACCAACGCCGTACCGACGCCTGACTTACGGTAGTCCCTATCGACAACCATATGGACCATGTGCACAGTGCCATACCGGGGTTCGGCTCCAGCCACGCCGATTACCTTCTTGTCGCGGCAAGCCACGAAATAGGGGTCGTCGTGGATCCATTGGGCGACGGTCCTGCTCGAAGCTTGACGGGCTCGAGTCAAATCAGGTCCCAGAAGATGCGCCATCTCAGCCCAGACTTCCTTGTACAGAAGGGCGATTTTCCGGACGTGTTTCGGGCGCGCCGGACCGATTGTGAAGGCGAGCTCCGACATCACGGTTTGATGGCTGACGAATCGATTGCCTCGCTCAGGGGTCTGGTGACCATTTCGAATTTGATGGAATCCAGATATGTCATCACCGGGGTCACGAAACGGACACGGTATGCGTTCGCTTGATAGGGCAGCAACAGCACCGAATTTTGCACTGTGGAATCCGACGTGGCGACCTCGATCGGAGTCGGCACCGTTCCGGTTCCGCCGTTCAGCCATGACAGCGATGTCAATTCCCAAGACATGGAGTCCTGATTGGCGATGGTGGCGGAAAATCCGGTTCCGAAAGTGGGTCCTGACCATAAGATGACGGCATGGCGATTGTCATTGTCCAGGTGCACCATGCGTTGATTCCAATGGATATTCATCGATGCCCAGTGCACAGTGCCGGATTCTTTAACTTTCACCCGATAGAAGCCTTCCCCGATCTCGTGACCTGCGGAATCCTGGAACGCCCAGTTGACATCGCCATGTCCTTCAGACCGCCATAGCACTTTGTTCCACCAATTCAGCACTTCCACAACCCGGAACACCCCGGGATCGAGCCGCCATAACACGACCTGGGGTATCTCATAGGCGTTGAAATCCCATGGGACTGTGACAGGCGGCAACGACTCATCCCGGTCGTCAGATGCCATAGAGCAGCTTATAACAACGAGGATCAGAATAATCCAGGGAAGATGTCGATTCTTACCCATTCACTTTGCGGATGATTTGTCAGGAGTCGGACAAAGCGATAATACCCATAGAGTCAGATGTCAGGTTTGAATCATGGCTGAATAATAATCCGTTGGACCAGGGGTTCATGATTCGTATCGATCTTGAGAAAGTACATTCCGGGAACGAGTCTCCTATCCCGCCAGGACACGGAAGCGATTCCAGTGGGATTCGGTGTGATCGGAATCGTCAGGACTTTCTGCCCAAGGACGTTGAATAGCTCTGCCTGGCGCGGCACAGACACTCCGGCAGGCAGATTGAAGGATACGCCACTTGACGCTGGATTCGGGTACAATTTCAAACTGTGATGAGCCGCATTCCAGAATGGTTCCGGAGATTCCTCTGCGACAGCCGTAGAAGTGTCCATGTAAGCGCTGCCGGTATTCAAGGAATCATGGCGAAATTGGGTCCAGAGGGCACATTCGGGGTCATATCTGCCGGAAAAGTCCCAGAGGCTGATGATGGAATAGCATGCGGCAGCCACCAATTCCGGCTCGCCGTCATTGTCGAAATCCCCCACCGCAGGCGATGGGGAGAATGTTCCGCTGTAGCCTCCATCCTCCAGAAAGAGAGGAAAGTCCGGCACCATTTCGCCGCCGATATCGAACGCCGCTATGTGATCGATGACCTTCACAATGATTTCCGGGGTGTCGTCGTCATCGATGTCGCCGATAATGGGTGACGAATTGATGTTGCCGGCGGGCGACAGGTTCATGGTCACGGGCCAACCGGGGAAATTGGATCCGTCGCCTCGGAATACGAAGACCTCGTTTTGATATGTGGGAGTAGCTTGCAGCCCTCCGACAACTATCTCCTGAGCGCCATCACCATCCAAGTCGCCCAAGGACGGACTGGATAAGCGGTTATAGGATGCCGCTCGGGGCCATCCGGGCTCCAGTTGACCGTTCGGATTCAGGACGTATAGTGGATCCAAGGAACCTTCACTCTGGTTCCAAGCTCCGGCGACGATTTCCGGTTCGCCGTCACCGTCCACGTCCCCGATTGCGGGAGGGGCTTTGACCGAGCCCGAAGTTTGGAAGGGCCAGCGAGGCAGGAGATTTCCCTCCCGGTCCCAGGCGTATATCTCTCCGGTGGGCGATCCCGCTGCCAGATACGTGCCTGCCACAATCTCGGGAACGCCATCGTCATTCAGGTCAGCAATGGCAGCGGCAGTGAAGTTCTGTGATGCATTGTGGGGCCAACCGGGGAGCAGCGAACCGTCGTGGTGATATGCTCTCATGGATTGTTCGGAGGGCACGACAATCTCCAGATCGTGGTCGCCATCCAGGTCAAAAAGCGCAGGTGATTCGTAGAAGGCGGCTGTTATTGGAAACCCGGGCATTTCGTTCCCGTTGGCTTCCAGCACATGCAGTCCTGCCCACGATGCAGCGACGATTTCGGCGTGACCATCGTTATCCACATCGCCCACTGCAGGAGTTCCAGGCATGGCGCCGGCGAAATACTGGGGCCAGCCTGGAAGCGAATTCCCATGGGGGTCAAAGATGCGCACGTACCCGCTCCAATAGGGATTGGGCGGCAAGCCGTAAGTCGCAAGCACGATATCCTGCTCTCCATTGCCATCGACATCCGCGATGGTGATCGATGCAAGAATGGCGGTATTGCACTCCACCGTCCAATCGTCGGTCTGGTCGATCGACCGTCTAATGGATCGGTGGGGACTGACTGTCAATGCTGGATCCTTGAGGACATCGGGAGTTGAGGCGATCCACGGCACCGGCAAGCCAGGAGCCGCGAATGTCATCATTACGATGACGGTAATAATCCCGGTGATGGAAATTCTGGACATGGTGTTCATGAGAGGGCAACTTCTCCTGATGATGGTCGTTCAGGAAATCTTGGATTCCGAGTGCCTTCCCTACGGTAAGGATTGAATGACGGTGCGATAATTGACCGTGACCGAATCCAAAGGATCTTCGGAGAAGACCTTCAGATATCGGAAATTATTGGGATAACCGACGGAATACGGCAATTGACCGACCCAGCCAATCCATTGGACGAACGCTAAGTCATCGAAGTAGGCATATCCTGTGCCGCTGTCCGGCGCGAACAGGTTGCATCGAATATTGATGTAAGTTCCGTTATTGGGAGGGCTCATGTGCTCCCATTGGAAGGTCCAGTCTGCGTTTCCGGATATCGGGGTAGTGACCGTGTCCCGACGGACGTTATTTCCACTGGTTCGTCCGTCGTACCACATGGTGACCATCGCCGCTCGCTCCGCATTGATCGTCTTGATCCACCCCATCAAAGTGTAGTCGTAATCCACATTGGACGGGCAGCGGTCTTCAAGTTCCGTGATCACGTTGCCGGGGACGCTGGAAGAGCGCGACAGGCCTAAGGCACGCGCACCGGAATGGATGTTCGTGGTTTCGTACCACTCGGAGGAAGAATTCAGGTTCCAAATTGTGGAGCCTTCATTTTCGAATCCGCCGACCCACAACAGGTCTCGACCCAAAGCCACTGAGCATGGGACTGCGACGCTGTTGTGTGTCACGGACAGGATCGTTGCGGGTGAGGCACCATCGTCGAACAGGGGCAGTGGCTGCGAGATGTACACGTCTGGAGCTTCCTGCCGCATGGCGATGGTGGCGATGCGATTATGCCAGGTTTCCTGTACCTGCGAGGTGTCAAAGACGACCTTTCCGACAGCGGCGTCGCTGTCGGTAGGCACGATGATAGTGTTCAATTCCCTGGAGTAGTCCATCAGCCGTTCCAGGATACTGGTCCCCAGCGATCCGGTTGCCGGAACCGGAATGTAATCGTCGATGTAGATGGGATGCAGCGTTACATCAGTGATGGCGTCGCCGGAATCGAACTCGGTCTTTACTAATACGGAGGGATACGTTTCCCAGTAATACTGCTCAAAGGCAAAGTTGCCCAGCGAATGAGCGATCAGCTTGCCGTTGTAGACCTCGAATCCCTGAAGCACGTGAGGGTGGCTGTTGATGACCATATCCGCACCCAGATCAATGGCGTACTGTCTGAGTTCCTGCTCCTGGTCGGTGGGCTCAGTTCGGAAAACCAACTCGCGGGCTTTGTAGTTATCAAATCCGAGATCTCCCTCGAACATGTCATCGACGTCGGGTCCCGTGGTATATTCTTCACCGCTGTGCAGGAAGACAAAGACCCGATCTGCGGTCTGGCGGGCGTAAGGGATGGTGGCATCAAGGCTGGCATAATCCAGCATCGCCAAGCCGCCTTTGGACATTCCAGCCTCCAAGAAGGGCAGTTCGCCGTCCGCCCGACCAGTGCGATTGCAGAGTCCGATCAAAGCGATGCGGACTCCGTTTCGGCTAATATACGCGGGCTGGCGAGCCAGGATGCAGTCCAAGCCCGCGCCGGTGTGCAAGATTCCCTGTTGATCCAGAACTTCCATGGTCTCGATCATGCCGGGATCCAGGTAGTCCCACACATGATTATTCGCCAGGGTTACCATTTCGAACCCGGCATAAGTCAAAGCGCTGACATTCTCAGGACTGCCACGAAACACGATTTGCTTGGTGGGATGCGGTGTACCGTCATCCGTCAAAGGGCATTCCAGATTGCACACGGAGATGTTAACTGACTCCAATAAGTCGCGAACCTCGTGGAATATATAGTCAGCGCCATAGGTCTCGATGATTCCGCCCGGATCCTCATAACGCCTTGCCATCATCACATCGCCCGTGAATGACATGCTCACGGCACCGGTAACATTCGGGGGCGAGATAGGGATCCTGACCACGTCGGTTCCGACCAATCCCAGCGAATCCGTGGCGGTCAAGGCGACTGTGATGTTTGGAAATCGCGGGAAAGTGTGACTGGGACGCAATTCGTTGGAAGTGGCTCCATCGCCGAAGTCCCACAGCAGTTGCATCACGTCCCCATCGGGATCAGTAACTCGACCGATAAAGCTGAAATTGACCTCGGGACCGGAACCGACGAAGAACGGTCCGGACAATGTCACTGGATTCTGAATCGCGACGATATGGACTTGGGGCGCCTGGGGGATATTCGCGGTGACGTCCAGGATTTCGTCGAAATACGTGTTCCCGTGGCTGGAGCCGGCGTCATTGTCATTCACGAAGATGAGTCGGGTGATGGTGGGCAGGTCGCCGTACACCGAAAGCCAGTCGTTGCCAATCGCGAACAAATAGGGCGTCCACACCGAGTCATCCAGCGTGGCATGGTATGTCTCGTTGTATTGGGACAGATTCAGGATTTGCAATCCTCGAACCACGTAGAACAGCACTCGGGTGGAATCGCCGACTCCAAATCCCTGGATTTCGCCGCGTCGGTGCGATCTCATCGCCACCTGCCACACGGTCTGCGCCGTCGTGGCATAGGTCGTATCCAGCCGGAGTTCCTTCCAAGTGTTTCCGTACAAGTACAGGGAATATTGGGTATTACCATACGAGTAATTGCTGGAGATCAGCCACGAATTCGGCTGCAAGTCTTCGTTGCTGTACGAGTACAGCACGGCGCTTCCCGATTCGAAATCCTCAATAACAACTCCGGGGTAGGGAGGATTGAATAATGGTGCCGGATTGACGATTGCCACAGGTTCCAAGCGGTAGAAGCACATGCCAAAGCGGCTGACGATCCCGGGATCGCGATACATCATTCCATCCACTTCGGCGATAAGGCGTGCTTGATCGAGCACAACGTTCGGGCTTTCGCTGCGGTAGATTCGATACATGTATCGATTTCCCGGCGGAGCGGTCATGGGATTCCAACGGAGCACCACGTCATCGTTCTCGACCGCAATCGTCATCAATGCCCCCGAGCCACCAGCGGGAGGAGTCTCCTCAGGTATTCCCCGATGGGAATCGGTCGCATCACTCGCGATCAGAGCAACGCTTAGACCAAATCCGACAGCCATACACATCAAGGCACGCAAATTCATGGTCGCTTCCCTATACTACGATGTACCACGCGAACTGGACTCCAGTGAATCGGAGCTCCAGACCATTCTATCACTTCCATCTCAGCGCCGGTTGATCTCCGGTGAGAGGATCGTGCGACGCCATCGTATAAGGTACGAGAAAATATTGAGAATTTCAATAGTTATTCTCGATGGGGTGCTGATTTTGTCTCACCCAGAGTTTTGGTGAAATTTCCGGGAGATCTGCGGTGGGTTCTCGCTCACCATGTCCAGCAGAACCCTATCAGAAGCCGATTTTCACAAAATTACTTTCCATACGAACTAAATTCCTCTATAAGATAACAAAAAAACCAAAAGAAAGCAAATAAAAAGTGGCAAAAAAATCTTTTCTGGGGTATATTATTGCGGGGGATTGGATGCCGTCTTTTGTACACGAGAGACCGACTCCTCACGGGAACTCGGGATGGTGAATACGGGTGAAAAAGATGGATTGCGGGCTGTCAGGCGAGGACGCCTAACAGCACCTTAAAGCTAGAGCGGGGACGACGGACAACACACCAAATGACAAAGTAAAGGCGGCTGTCGAGTACGGAGACTCGACAGCACGCAGATCAACCACTGTCGGGAGGGGACACCCTGCACTACATTGATGACGCCCCCCTTTTTGTTTCCCCCCGGGTACCGGGGGGAAGGTTGATGAGATTGCTTCGCTGGGCTCGGAATCACAGGGAGACTGTCAGGCGAGGACGCCTAACAGCACCTTAAAGCTAGAGCGGGGACGACGGACAGCACGTCAAATGACAAAGTAAAGGCGGCTGTCGAGTACGGAGACTCGACAGCATGCAGATCAACCACTGTCGGGAGGGGAAAACCCGACAGCACATCACCGTTGAAAGGAGAACATGACAATTCGTTACCTGCGGAGACAAATTCGGTATCTTCCGATGTGCCTTGTGATCCTGGCGTGCTGGAGCTGCTTGGGGTTCGCCCAACGAAACAATCCGGTCGTGTCGCTCCCGCCTGAATTGGATACGGTGCTGGGTGATTCCAGCAGCTGGTGGATGCAGAACTCGTGGCATTTCAATGTGTACGGTCGCCCGCTGTCTCGGGTGTATCAGGACTTCAATCTGATTACGGACAGTCTGGAAAAGCATCTGGAACATGTCACCAAACGTCTGAATATTCGGAATGCCGGTTTGATCTCATGGTATGGCTTTCCCGACTCCCTCCCATCGAAACAGGGCATTGCCAAGGCGTACACGGAAATCGGCATTGTGACATCGGTATATAACGACACGTTGCGCAGCTTTGCGACAGTCCAGGTAACTCAGGTGATTCTAGGCAGGTCGTGGGGAACGCCGAAAAGTCGTTTCATGAGCGATGGGATGGCAGCAGCGATGGAAGGGTGGGTTGGATTTGGAAAGAGTCGGCAGCGGGTCCGGGACGTGGTGCAAACACTCGCGGCACACGGGAAAATCCCATCGATCGGCAGGCTGATCAAGGAGTTCGACAAGTATCCTGCGAATGAATCGACGGCGGTGGCGGGGTCGTTCCTGGATTTTCTGCTGGGGAAATACGGTGTGGCGCCTCTGAAGGCGATTTACATATTAGCCAAAGGGGAGGATTTTGCGGCGATGTTCGAAGAAGTGTATGGCAGAAAACTGTCCGTCGTGGAACAGGACTGGTTGAAAACTATCCGTTAGAAAAAGCTACCGGGGCGTGGTTTCCTGGTTCTCGGGAAGTTCCTCGGGCGTCCGTAACGTATCGGGGACGACATTGGTGGTGTCGGCTGCCACCGGCGGCTCAACCCAAATCTGATCCGGCACTACCCAAGCGTCCCGATATCCTTTCCGATAAGCATCCTGCCTGATTTGGTCCGCCTCATTCCGATCCACGAAATCACCCAACCGCACTTTGTAATTCGGCGGATCGTACGACAGATACACCCTGGTGTCGAACTCGCCTCGGGCTTCCTCTTCCACCAATCGGGCGGATTGCTCGTCAGCGCCAGCGAAAATCTGGACTCGGAAACCGCTCATTTGTCTGGTTCCTCCCGATGTAGTGGTCGAATCCCGGGCAGTCGGGATGGTGCTGGGGAAACCGGAGAAGTTGATCTCATCGTCGTTCAGACTCTGCGGGTCGAAGTCTTCGTTCTGAGCCACCGTAGCGGGTTCTTCAACGGGCTGTGGTCGCTCCGGAGGAGTTTCCACGGGCTGCTTGGGTCCGCCAGTGGGGCGGACACAGCCGATCAGAAGACAAAGGCTGAATATGAGGAGAAGAACGCGTATCATTGGAATTGTCCTGGATTTTTCACCGACTGAGTAGTGCGCCATCCATTCCGACATTTTCAATATACGCAGATTCGCTGATGATGTCAATAGGAAAAGTTATGGGTACGTCAGAATCCCTACTCGGATGAGGCAAGTCCGCCTCAGGCGGGCAAGCTCTGGATCCCAGCCGTCAAGTGTCACTACGAGAAAAATGAAACAATCTCCGGATTTGTCAACTTGCGACTCACTTCAAGACCACCACTTTCTGTGTCTTTTGAAATCCCGCCGCCTCCATCCTGACAAAATAAATGCCACTGGGCAAATCCTCTGCATCCCACCTCACCGAATACGACCCCGGGTCGGCAACTCCATCGACCAATGTTGCTACCTGCCTTCCTAACACGTCGAAAATATTCATCCTCACGTGCCCCCGAACCGGGACATCATAAACAATCGTGGTGGCGGCATTAAGAGGATTCGGATAGGGACAGTTCAATCGATAACCAAATGGAACACGGAGAAATCCCTGGTCATCTCTTGCAACATAACCTTCGGTCATTCCAACTAATTCCACAGCTACGGTTTCATCATTGCACTCCACATAAAGTGCTTCATTATATATTGCAGTATCAGATGGTGCGAAGCTTACACTAATTTCCAAACCAATCATCGACCCTATCAGACTATCCTCAACTTCAAAATTGGTGGTGAAATCAAAATTGCTCGTATAGACATCATAGATAGTGAGAGTAGAATCCCCAAAATTGTATAAGGTCAATGGCAACTGGGTTTGGCCCCCATACGGTACCGCCCCGAAATCTAACAAATTGTCTGACACATAAATCTGCGGTCCAACACCAGGCTGATCCGGACATGTCTTTACCAGTATAGAAGCAAAAGAATTGACAGAACCAGCTAAGGCATACCCGCCTTCCGTGGTTTGAATGACTGAATATCCCAGGTCTGCAAGGTTTCCTCCGTAAACTCCTGTCCAGATTGTATCTCCGTTGTCATCAATCTTGATCAAATACATGTCGTAAGACCCCGCCCCATAGGAGTGCGTTGATCCACAAAGGACATAGTTCCCATCGGATGAAATTGTCATGGATTCTGCGAAATCATCTTCGGTTCCTCCATAAGCCCTTGTCCACAACGTGTCTCCTGTACTATCCGTCCGAACGACATAGACATCATAACTACCGGCACCATAGGAATTTGTCCGTCCAGCAATAATGTACCCTCCATCGACAGTCTGCCGAACACATTCCCCCCGTTCGAAGCCAATTCCGCCATAAGTCTGCGTCCACAAAATGTCACCTTCGCCGCTCACCTTGATCAAAAGCACATCCGTGGTCTCGGTGAGCAGTTCTTCCGCATATCCAGTTATGATGTAACCTCCATCTTCTGTCTCTTGAGCAAATTGCGCGGCTTCTGACGCACTATCACCATACAGCATACTCCATTGATAGGATCCAAGACTATCCGTCTTCATGACATAGCAATCGGGTGGCTCGATCTGCGTGAAGTACGAATACCATGCACACCCAGAAATAATAAATCCTCCGTCAGATGTCTCCTGGAGACCTGAAGCCCTAGCATTGCCTTGAGCGAGATAATGGCGCTCCCATAGAACATTGCCCATGGAATCTGTTTTCGCAAGAGCTATGGAATTGTAGTTGTCGAACGGAGAATAGAAAACATAGCAGGCTCCAAGTACCACATATCCTCCGTCTTCTGTCGATAAGACATAATATGCTCCCATCGATTGAGCCACCACTGGCTCTCCACAAACCTCTAACGCTCTCTCCCAGATTGTCTCCCCATGTCCGTCTGTTTTTACAAGGTAGCTTCCAGGCAGATACGGAGTTCCTCCACCTGCAAGAATATACCCTCCATTAATCGTCTGCTGCACACAATACGCAATTGCACTATTTCCCTGTTCATACATCCTCGTCCATAAAGTATCCGGCGCTTGCGCCATCGCCACCGTACCGCAAACCATTAACACCGCCCAACTCCCCTCCAACGTGAGAAATCTCCCAGACTTCATACCCACCTCCTAGCTTCTTTGCTCCTTGCCACATCTTCAAGAAAGAAAGACAGGTGATTGTCGGATTCTCCGCCAGAGCGGAAACCTGGCCTACAAAGGGCACGTCCCTAAAGAGGTTTCCTCCCCGCGAAAAATCATACAAGACGCCACCCACAATATAAGAAGTTCAAGATGGGAAGTCAATAGGAAAAATGAAATAGGGACATTCATGGCATGTCCCCGAGAAAAGATGTCAGGATCGCGGGGATCCTGACCTACTCACTTTCTAAACGGGTACTGCCACCTGCGGAGAGGTGGCAGCACATCCAATACATGAGATTCTTCACTGCGTTCAGAATGACAGTGACCCGCTATACTAATAGCATTTTCAGGGGTTTCAGTTCCCTCCGAAGAGGGTCTAATGCGTATCCCAGCGATTCCAGGGTCACGACTCCCATCAGGGCACTGTCGCCAGGTTCACCAATAATTACCTTGGAAGGTCCTCGTTTGTCCTTGTAAAAGAATACTGCGTCACCAATTTCACGATTTATCTGCTCGCCATTGGCAAGGAGGAAAGTCTCTTTGCCATAGGGTCTTATGCCCAACTTGGTGAGGATTTCCCTTGGGACAACCGAATAGAGTGCACCGGAATCCACGAGAAGTTTCACTTCTTGTCGAATTTTCGTCTTTCCGGGGTGGGCGATTTCAACGATAATGTAGGTCATTCCCATTGTTGGTTCTCACTGTCAAGGGTTGACTGCTTATCTATGTCAAGCGAAGATCAGAAGCGTGCTACAGCAATATACGACTCAATCAGGCGAAAGTCAATAGGCGATAACAAAAAATCCAATTATCACCGGATGACGACGAATTTGCCGGTTTTGATGCCGCCATCGTTCCCGGGGGTTTTGTCCTCGACGCTGAAGAGGTAGATCCCAGCCACGATCTGCTGCCGATTGCGGTTGTTCAAGTCCCAACTTTCGGAATATTCGCTGACCCAGCCTATGTTGCGGTCGCCCTCGATGTTGTGGGGCACGATCGCCACCAGATCGCCCGCCAGGGTGAAGACCCGAATCAGGCATTGCCGGGGGAGATTCACGAATTCCAGCCGACGGTCAGTTTGAGGAAAGAAGTCCGGGGTGCCGTCATCCTGGTTTTCCCATCGAAGCCCATTGGCATAGGATCGACGGTAGTCCTCATAGGCTCGATAGGGATTGGGAACGGCTCGCACCGGCAGATTGGGATTTCCGGATGGGGCGATATACACCGAATTCGCGGTTTGGGCGGTGGACAGGGGTTCGGTGGCGGTTCGGGCATCGCCGAAATCGTAGGCTACCACGCTGTACCACCTGGGGAACAATGGCGACGTGTTGTGAAAAACGTATTCGTAAGTGGAATCGTCGATCTGGATCGCCGAGAACCCGGTATTGTTGCCGTATGGGAATCGGTGGAATGTGATTACCTCGATGGTGGTATCGGGCGGGGCATATCCCTCGCCGGTTCCCGGTGGTCTTGGATCGGGGAACGAGACCAGGGAATCGGTTTCGCTCATGTAGGCATAATCGACTCGGTCGTAGTCCGCGACGAGGGAGAATTGCCCTTCGAAATTGGCATTTCCGACGTAGACGCGATATCCTTCGAAGTCCTGGATCCGGGAGAACGGGTCCTGGTAGTTCGGGTCTTCGCTTGGACGAGTGGACCACCGAATAACCACCTCATTCTCACGGACTTCGTATCCCAAGCCACCGATGTTCTGAGTATTGGGGAAGGGATGCACTAGCGCCGGGATGGGCGGAGGCGGCGGTCCGGTGAAGTCAGGAATGCCGTCGCCCAGATCCAGCAGCCCGTTGCGCGTCATCCAGCCCATGTCCCAACGCCCGTATTGCCGGACGATCTGGGGAATTTCGTTGCCGATCAGGTACATGCTGTCCGGAATGATCAGGTCTTCGGCGGGTTCCAAATGACCGTTGTTCTCGGATCCATCGGCGTCAGGTCCGGTGTACCAGCCCATGGGCATTTCCCAGGAGGTTCCCTGGAAATAGGTCACGAAGGCACTGTCGGTTCCAGGTTGCAACTGGGTGTAGACGCGGTCATTGCCCACGTCTTCTCCATACCAACCGTCTCCGTCGCTGTCCACCATGGGATTGTCATACACCCGTGCCGCCCAGGCAGCGTTGTACCGCAAGTCGGCGAAGCTAAATTTGGCGGGATCGATTTCCTCGTTTGAGATTTGGGGATTATTGAAATCGTGGAAATTCTCCGCTGCGACGTACGCCACGGTCATGTTGAATTTCTCGCCCGGATTCAACCGGTAGATGCGGCGTCCCGCTTCATCGATGTGGTCGAATATCCCCAGAGGACCCCAGGATAACAGATAGCGGGTATCATACCCGTTGGCGAGATCATTGGGGTCGCTGGCATTGGGTGCGAGCCAAGCCTGCTGTTCGACCAGGCTTCCATCATCATCGAAGAACTCTTGGGGATGGTTATCGATATACGCCGGATCGTCCACATATACCTGATCATAATCGAATTCCCTATTGGACATCACCTGGTACTTTCGGGCGTCTCCCATCGGTGTCCCGTAGTCAACCATCCACTCGTAACCGGCGCTGTCACCATAGGCATCCCAGCATGGTCCGAAATCCAGATCGGCAGAGGCATTGGAAATCCACCAGTTGAAGGACGTTTTCAGTCTGGGATTGGGGGCACGAACCACCCTGACACCGGTCACGTCGGGACTGGTGAATTCAGACCCGGACGAGACTTCGTAAGGTCTGCCGTCGTTATCTGCGATCCAGGCGATGTTGATCAGCACCGAATCCGGGGTGCCGTCGGGTCGCTGGAAGTAGTAGAAACGTTGAAAGCCGCAGATGTCGTCTTCGTACCAGTGGGGCTCTTCCCCTTCCCATCCCACGTCGGCATCCACATACAAGGCTACGTATACGTTTTTCAAGTAATTAGACGCAATGTTTTCGATTTGGTAGTCGATGAGGATGAAGTCGCGGGCGAAGTTTTGGGACCAGGCGTAGGAGGTGCAGGTGATTTTGATGCCCAGGGGGAAGTGGTTGCCGTCGACAGGATCGTCCTGGATCCAGAAGCGGTCTCGGAGGGTGTCAGAATAGACGGCGATGAAGTCCTGTTCCGAAACGGCATTGGTATCGCTGACCAGGACGCCCAGCCGGTTGTAGAAATTGGGGCGGGTGCTGCGTTCGATGATGCCGTTGTTTTCGCCTTCGCCGGGGTAGAATTCGTTGACTCGGGGACGTGCCCAGCCGTCGGTTCCGGTGGACACGCGGGGATATTCGTAACCAGCTTCCTGGACTAAAGCGCCGACCCACAGCGATCCTTGATAGAGGTATTGCACGTTGGATCCGCCGGGGAATTCGCATTGGGGTGCCCAGGTTCCAGGATATTCGGGATCTTCCATGGTGGTCTCGTTTCCCCATATGGCGTAGTTCCCGAAGAAGCCCCAGTTGGTCATATTCATCCAGATATTGCCGCGGCGGTGCACGCGATTTTGTGTATTGGGATTCGCCACGGCAATTTGGGGCGGATCGGGGCGCAGCGGTCCCCTGCCGGGTCCGATATTGCCAACCGCGGAATGGCACGTGAGAATCGCCGCTGCCAATGGGACAAGAAGATGGATTGCGGATCGAGAACGCCGGGGAGACAAGGCAGGAAGGATCATGGAAATCTCGCAGTATGGAAGACGTGATGGACGGTCAGGTATAGGTGCCTGCTAACAGGCTGGTCGGTCCTCAGGATGAGATTGAATCCGGACGACGGATATTACTCATCTCCGATATTAAATATAACCATGCTGGAGCAAAGAGTCAAGTGAATTTCTGGAGGAAGCGTACGTGGTCGCGTGTCCGGTCATGGTATGAGGACAGACGTTCCTGCCTCGTGGCGGGATGGTGGATAATTACTATAGCAGGTGCAATGCGACTGCGGCGAAAAAACGTGATCTTCGCTTGACAATCACCAAAAATCTAATTATCTTAACTCAAGGCGCAAAATTTATACCTGATTGCGCCCGAGCGGGAGAAACGACATCCCAATTGATTCGACATGACGCCTATAAGCACCTGTAGGTTGGGTTAGGGCTGCCCGTAACCCAACAAATGCCTGACCTGCGATTCCAGCAATGACAGCAACTTCGATAGATCCTGCACTGGCGGCTAAGATCATCCCAATCCGCATGGTTTTGATGGATGTGGATGGGGTCATGACGGACGGGGGGATTATCTGGAATGATCACGGGGTGCAATCCAAAGTGTTCGATGTGAAGGACGGTTTCGGGATTCACTGGATCCGGAAATTGGGGATCAAGACCGGGATCATCACAGGATTGACGAGCGGGGTGGTCGTCCACCGAGCGCAGGAATTGAAAGTGGACGAGGTGCATCAGGGGCTGATTCACAAGCTGCCGGTGTACCAGGGGATCAAGGCGAAATACAACTTCTCGGACACGCAGATTGCTTACATCGGCGACGATCTGCTGGATTTGCCGGTGCTGAAGCTGGCGGGATTTTCGGCAGCGCCCAAGGATGCTCATCCGGAGGTGCTGGCAATGGTGGATTTTGTCAGCCGATATGGCGGGGGGAAGGGTGCGGTTCGAGAGGTGATCGATTTAATCATAAAGGCGCAAGGGAAATGGGAAACATTTCTGTCGGACATCTTGAATTGGAACCAACCGTGACACAGATTATCGCAGATGGACGCCGGGTTCTGGAAATGGAATCTCGGGCAGTATTACTACTGACGTGCCGTTTGGATGAGTCCTTTCAGAAAGCGGTGGAAATCCTGGCGTCGTGTATGGGGAGTGTGATCGTCACGGGCATGGGGAAATCGGGATTGATTGGACGGAAGATTGCCGCGACGTTGTCTTCCACCGGTACGCCAGCAAGTTTTCTGCATCCGGCGGAAGGAATGCACGGCGATGTAGGGATGGTCAGCAAGCGGGATGTGGTGGTGGCGCTATCGAAATCAGGTCACACCGAAGAGGTCATAGGACTTTTACCGTTTTTCAAGCTGTTGAATGTACCGGTGATTGGATTATTGGGCACGATTCCGTCTCCGTTAGCGGAGCGGTGTGATGTCGTATTGGATGTGTCCGTGTCTGAGGAGGCGTGCCCATTTGATTTGGCGCCGACGGCGAGTTCGACGGCGGCATTGGCAATGGGGGATGCGTTGGCGGTGGCGTTGTTGAAATTCAAGGGATTCACTGCCGAGGACTTCGCAACGATCCATCCCGGGGGGATTCTGGGACGGAGACTGCTTCTGAAGATCTCTGACCTCATGCATCAGGGGAAGGAAATCCCGACAGTGGGCGAGGAGACGCCACTCAAGGATGTGATTCTGGAAATGACGTCCAAACGGTTGGGAGCGACTTGTGTGGTGGACGGGGATGGGAAGCTGACCGGCATCATAACGGATGGTGATCTACGCAGGTTGTTGGAGAAAGGCAAGGATTTGAGAAAGGTGGTGGCGAAGGATTTTGCCACGCGGTCACCCAAGACCTTGAACGCCGACGCGTTGGCAACCAGCGGTATCCACCTGATGGAGACTCATAAGATCACTCAGTTGGTGATTGTGGACGGGGATCGGAGACCGGAAGGGATCGTACATTTGCATGATTTGCTCCAGGCGGGGATAGCATAGAAGATTGCAAGCACGAAATTAGAAATCCGAAATCCTAAACAAGTTCCTAACTCAAAATCATTCTTTGGGCTGTCAGGTGGGGCACCTGACAGCACATCAGCAACCAAGCACGAAATCCGAAATTCGAAACAAATAGCAAGATCCAGACGAATTCAACATTCAACATTCAACATTCAACATTCCTTCTGCTCTGCTCGGCGATGTTGTTGGGCACGGGATGCCAGCAGAGGACGTTGGAACGGATAGGGTTGTCTGATTCGACGAAGGCTCGTCCGGAACAGGAGATCTGGAATAGCACGATCGTCTTGTCACAGAACGGGGTGACGACTTCCAAGATCCACGCCGGTCACATCGCTCGGTACAAGTCCAAAACCGAGACATTTCTGGACAGCGGCGTGATTGTGGATTTCTACGATAAGCTGGGGCAGCATACGTCCACTCTGACTTCCGACAGCGCCATGGTACAGGGGGATCAGAACAACCTGTATGCCTACGGGAATGTGGTGGTGGTTTCCGACAGCGGTCAAGTACTTAGAACGGAAGCAATCCGATGGGACGCCGTCACGGAAAAGATTATCTCCGACACGTTCGTGACCATCACTACGGCTTTGGATACCTTGTACGGGATCGGACTGGTGTCCGATGGTGAATTGCAGAACTGGCAAATCGAGAAACCGACCGGCAAGACCTATCGGGAGTTGAATCTGGAACGAGAACGCAATCGGCAGACGGATGCCACAAAGACAGAGGTACCGGAAGCGGCGCCACCGGATTCATGAAAACCCCAAAAGAAAATTCGAAATCCAAAATCCGAAAACCGACACGCGAAATCCAAGATTTCAACCTTGAATCAATAGTCTTTGCGATCTTTCTGATAGCATCATTTTCAGTGGGCATTGCAGTCGGGGAACAGACGTCGAAGCCGCTGATCCCCATCCAACTGATCCATGCCGACAACCTGATCAACCGTATACAGAACGGTCAGACTGTCCAGGAGTTGACAGGTGCGGTGCATATCCGTCAGGACGTCCTACAGGTGACATGCGACCGAGCCACTCATTACCAAGAGGAAGGCAGGCTGATTTTTGAAGGCAATGTGGCGTATTGGGATACGGTACGCACTTTGAAAGCGGTTCAGGTAGTGTTCTACCAGAGGACCAGGCGACTGACCGCGACGGGGAATGTGATTATCACGCAGGATACATTGGAAATCCGATGTCAGAAGGCTTTGTATTTGGACAATCAGGAGGAGGCTTATTTCGAAGGAGGAGTGACGCTGGTGGATCAAGCCAGCGGGTCAACCGTCGAGGGGGAACGGGGGGCGTACAGCGAGCCGATGGGATTTTCCAAGGTTACGGGGCATCCAGTGTTCACGGAACGCGACACCAGCGATTCTATCCGTATGCAGATTTTCGGGCAGGCTATCGAGTACCATACTGCCGACCACCTTGCAGTGGCGCGAGACAGTGTGGTGGTGATCCGAGGAGACTTGGAAGCCACCGGGGACCTGCTGGAGTATAATCGAGAGGACGGCTGGGCAGTCCTGTCCGGATCACCAAAGGTCTACAAAAACCGTGAGGAGATTCAGGGGGACAAGATTTCAATGTATTTCGCAGGAGGGGATTTGAATCGCGTCGAGGTGGAAGGCAGCGCGCAAGCTAACATGCCGTCGGACAGCCTGTACCAAGATCGGATGAACTGGATGCGCGGTCAGAACATGGATCTGACGGTGGACAACGGTCAATTGACCCAGGCTTTGGTCAGAGGACAGGCTCAGGCGTTGTATTATCCCATTGAGGAGGGCGAGCGACAAGGCGCCAATCAAGTCAGCGGGGATTCCATCACGATATGGATCGAAAATGGCGAGGTTGCTCGGATTAAGGTTGTGGGCGGCACTCAGGGGACTTATTATCCGGAGAAAATGGCGTCTCGGGCGGGGGAATAACAGATCGCAGGAAATTCCAAGATCCAAGCACCAAATTCCGAACAGACTCGAAGCACGAAATTCGAAATCCTAAACAAATCCGAAGCACCAAATCCCAAATTCGAAACAAATTCAAAATCCGAAGCACAAATTTCAAGAGCATTCAACACTCAAAATTCAACACTCTGCATTTCCCGAATTCCAAGCACCGAAGTCCAAAGAAATCCGAAATTCGAATCTCGAAATCCGCCTGAGGCGGACAAGTCCGAAACAAATCCAAGCCCATTCAACATGATCAGGCTGGATTCCCGCCGCTGAGGGGCTCACGCCTTTCGCGGGAATGACACAATAGAATTCAACATTCAAAATTCTACCTTATCCGATGGAAGAACTTACGCCAGTAGGCATTCAGCAGTCAACACTCAGCACTGATCATTCTGTCTTCCGAGCCTCTCACCTGGTTAAAATCTATGGAAAGAGGCGGGTGGTCGATGATGTCTCCATCGACGTCCGGGAAGCCGAGATCGTGGGTCTTTTGGGACCCAATGGCGCCGGCAAGACCACCACGTTCTATATGATGACGGGTATGATCCGCCCCAAAAGCGGCGAGATATTCCTGGATGACCGGAATGTCACCCGGCTGCCGATGTATCGACGTGCCAGGTTAGGGATCGCGTACCTCAGCCAGGAACCGTCGGTGTTTCGGAAGTTGACCGTCGAGGAAAACATCATGGCGATCCTGGAGACGATGCACTTGAATCGCCGGGAACGATTGGAGCGATTGAAAGGATTACTGGAAGAATTGTCCATCAGCCACCTGGCAAAGAGCAAGGCGTATAACTTATCGGGCGGGGAACGGCGCCGGGTGGAGATTACGAGAGCTTTGGTCACGAAGCCGAAGTTCATCCTGCTGGACGAACCGTTCGCCGGCATCGATCCTATCGCGGTCATCGACATTCAGAATATTGTCGGGAATTTGAAGTCGCGCGGGATCGGGGTGCTGATCACCGATCACAACGTGCACGAGACGTTGTCGATTACCGATCGCGCGTATTTAATGTACGAGGGGACGATTTTGAAATCGGGGAGTTCGGAGTTCCTCGCCAGCGATCCGGAGGCAAGAAAGCTGTACCTGGGCGAGAAATTCCGGTTGGACCGGTGACAGGTGGACGGCTCCTGGCAGACGAGGGCGTCTGCCAGCGGTCAATCAACAGACTGTTCCGCCACCCGACCCATGTGACAGAACCCAAAGATCGTGCCGATAAGACAGATGAAGGAAGAATAGAAATATGGGTATTTGGAGGCGCACGCTGTCAATCCGCCGTTACACGCCCCCGTGTGACGGCTCCTGGCAGACGAGGGCGTCTGCCAGCGGTCATTTGCGGTGCTGCAGGATGTCCTTACTCCGGAGCAAGACGCTGTCCCTCTGGTTATTGGTCGGGGGACTCTTAGGAATGGCAGTGACCTTACAGAGCCAAATCAGGCGGGATGGCGTGTTTGACGACTACAACGATCTGAGGGGAGATAATCCTACCGGCACGCTGCAATGGGGGATGGGCGGGGTTAGAGCCGCGATGGAGAGCTTGTCCGGTTCGTTGATGTTTGCGCCGGCTGGAATGGCGTGGAGCACGCCTCCTTTCATCAGCGGCGAATTCGATATTCGTACGTACTACCCCAGGGGGAACAATAACTTAGCTGCGGAATCGCAGACGTTATTCGTGCCGCGCTGGATCGGGACGATGTTCGCTTACAAATCCTGGAGGTTCGGGCTTGGGTACGGAGTGCCATACGGACACCGGCGGGTTTATCAGATCTCGGGAGCGGAGTATGAATTCACGCTGGCGGAGAATCGGATTGTGGCGCCGGTTGCGGTTCGGATCGGGAATCAATGGGCGGCGGGAGTGACGCTGGGTCTTTCCTTTGTTAGTTGGAAGGAGCGTTTGGATGGGTCGGAGACGGGTAATTCCGCGAACGGTTTGGGATTCGCATCAGCCATCCACGTGCAATGGCGACCGCGGGCTGACTTGACATTTGGAATCGAGGCGGAGCCGCCGGTGACTATTTCCGGCGACGCCAAATTCAATTCCGTGACCTTTCCTAACGAGGAGTGGAAACGCCCACTGGGGCTGCGGGCGGGCGTCCAGAAGCAATGGTCAGGATTTCGAGCCGCGGGCGACTTGTACTTCAACCAGTACTCAGCGCTGGACAATTGGATGGTGGATCGGGGTCTGATGTCACATGACCAATGGGGGGCGGCGGCGGGGATTGAGATCTCCTACGCCGGCGCCAAATGGCGGCTCGGCGGACAAGCGGAGACGGATCCAGTCTACAACGGCGAGGTGCTCGCCGTGATGATCAGCGCCGGATCGGGATGGAGTCTGGGGGGCGTGGATGTCAATGCTGCTTTGGTGGACAGCCATCTGTCTTCGGACAGTTCGCAACGCGCCACTCGATTTCTCTTCGGAGTCGAAATCTTGACGCCGGCATCAGCCGAAGACTAATTTTCCCCCCTACTATTGTAGGGGGGAACAGAAGGGGGGTCGAGGTCTTTGGCGCAGTCTTCAGTTGAAGACCTCCGACAAGTTATAGTGCTGGCAGACGACTTGTCTGCCAGACAACTGGCGAGTTCCGTCACACGAGTCGTGTGACGGCACGCTAATATCTCTTGTGCTGCCATCTCTCAGTAGATGGCAGCAAGTGGTGTCAACTGCAGAGAGTTGACACCACAAATAGGCGGTTTTCAGCCGGAGACTGACAATTGCTATCAATCCGCCGTCACACGCCCCCGTGTGACGGATCCTGGCAGACGAGGGCGTCTGCCAGCGGACACAAGAAGTATTGGTGCCGTCGGGTGTCCTCACCTGACGGATTTGGCAGGGAGCCACGATAGATCATGCAACTCAGGCAGGAATTCAGACTTAGGCAGGAGCAGATCCTCCAGCCTCAGCAGATTCTTCGATCGGAACTGATCCAGATGCCGTTACTTGAGCTGGAACTCCGCGTTCGAGGCGAGTTGGAGGAAAATCCGTTCCTGGAGGAGTCCGACGAGGAACTGGAAGTGGTGGAAAAGCCGGAGGAAGAGGCTACTCCCGAGGAAGAACCTGACCAGACCTCCAAGGAGATCGAGTGGGAAGACATTCTGAACGACGAGGAGCCTTTCGAGTACCGACCTCAGAGACCTCCGGAGGAATTGGTTGAGATTCCCCGCCCCTTGGTCCAGACCCTGGCGGAGCACTTGGAAGAGCAGTTAGGCTTACAAATCCTGACCGACAAGGAACACGACATCGGCATCAATATCATTGGGAATATCAATGCGGACGGCTATTTGGAATATCCGTTGGAAAACATCGCCCAGGATTTGAATGTCCCTCTGGAAGACGTGGAACGCATACACAAGCTGGTGCAGAGCTTCGATCCTCCCGGCATTGGTTCCCGAAATCTGAGGGAATGCTTGATCACCCAGATGGGTCATCAGCCCGACCCGAATCCTCACAGCGAGAGAACTCTTAAGGAATGCTTCGATGACTTCATCAACAAACGTTACGAGGTCATTGCCAAAACCCTGGACATCTCATTGGACGATGTCCGGCAGGCGTTCGAAGACATCCGACATCTGAATCCAAAACCGGGCGAAGGTTATTTCGACGAGAAGCAGAACTACATCATTCCCGACCTCATCGTGCAAAAAGTCGGCAGCGAGTTCGTGGTCTACCTGAATGACGGTAATATCCCCAGCTTCCATATCAATGCGGCGTATCGCAACATGATACTACAAGGGAAGCACACCGAAAAGACTATTCGCGACTTCGTCACTAAGAAGCTGGAAAGCGCGCGGTGGTTCATCAACGCCATACACCAGCGTCGGACCACGATTCTGCGCACCATGCGCGCGATCGTCAAAAAACAGCGGGGATTCTTTGAGAAGGGGAAGGATTATCTGAAGCCGATGATATTAAACGACATCGCAGAAGAGATTAGCATGGACATTTCCACGATCTCACGAGTCACCAATGGCAAATATGTGCAGACCGATTGGGGCGTATACGAACTGAAGTACTTTTTCAGCGAGCGCATGGAGACCAGCGACGGGGAAGAAGTGTCCACCAAGATTATCAAGTCCAGACTGCAAGACATCATCGAACGGGAAGACAAATCTATCCCCCTCTCCGATCAAGCGATCGCCGAGCTGTTGGCGAAAGAAGGCTATCCTATCGCCAGGCGCACCGTCCAGAAGTACCGGGAGCAACTGGCAATCCCGGTTCGACGGATGCGGCGCGAAATATAGACTCCGTAGAATTAGTTCCAACGTTGGGTGGCTAGGATTACCAGCGACCCGATTTCCGATGGCGGAGGGGACGATTCATGCTGGAAAGGTTGTTTCATCTCAAGGCGAATCAGACCACGGTTCGCACTGAGGTCATTGCCGGGTTCACGACATTCGTCACGATGGCGTATATTTTGATCTTGAATCCGGCTATTCTGGAAGCGGCAGGAATTCCCAAGGGTCCATCGGTGGTGGCGACGATTTTCACCGCCGCCATCGCCACTTTCATGATGGGGGTTTATGCCAACCGACCGTTTGCGTTGGCGCCTTATATGGGGGAGAATGCCTTTGTAGCGTACACGGTGGTGCATCAACTGGGCTATTCCTGGCAAACGGCGCTGGGGGCAATTTTTATCGGGGGGATCCTGTTCGTGATATTGACGCTGCTGCGAATCCGGACTTGGCTGGTGGAAGCCATTCCGGAAGGATTGAAGATCAGCTTTGCAGTGGGGATCGGGTTATTTTTGACCTTTATTGGATTGAACGACAGCGGATTGGTGACGATAGGGGTTCCGGGTTCGCCAGTCGCCTTGGGGAAACTCAGCTCTCCGGAAGTTCTGCTGGCGGTGCTGTGCTTGTTCCTGATGGGGACGTTATTGGCTTGGAGAATCCGTGGCGCTCTCTTGATCAGCATCGTCGTGACCACGGTGGCTGCGATTTTCCTGCGTTTGGCGCCAGCCCCGGCTCACCTGGTTTCGCTGCCGTCCAACGTCATGGAGATCGCATTCAAGATCGATCTTAGCGCCATGTTCACCTTAGGATTTCTCCAGGTGATGTTGGTAGTGTTTGTGCTGGATTTTGTGGATACCATGGGGACGCTGATTGGCGCAGCAGCACGAGCGGGTTTTCTGGACGAGCGCGGGAATCTCCCGCAGATAGAGAAGCCGCTATTGACGGACGCATTGTCCACGGTGATTGCCGCCTTGTTGGGAACGACCACCGCCGGGACGTTCATTGAATCCGCGGCAGGGATCGAGGAAGGCGGCAGAACCGGGTTGACCGCTGTAGTTGTCGCAATCTTGTTCCTTTGCGCTCTGGTGTTTGAGCCATTTCTGACAGCGGTTCCTGCTTTCGCATACGGTCCGGCGCTGATGATTGTCGGAGTGTTCATGATTGCGCCAATCGTCCGTTTGAAATTCAGTGACATGACGGAGTTGATACCGGCTTTTTTCACTATTGTCTTGATGTCGTTCACATATAATATTGGAATCGGGATGACTGCCGGATTCATTATGTACCCGTTTTTCAAGCTGATAACGGGGCGCGTCCGTGAGGTGCCGGTCGGAGTATGGGTGCTGGGGGCGCTTTCGCTGGCATTCTACGCCTTATATCCTTATAAGTAGATCAGGTACTAGTTCTGACTACTATACGGAATCCGCTGGCAGACGCCTTCGTCCGCCAGCCCCGCAGTCGCACGAGGGCGTATGACTGCGGATCAAGGTGGTCAAACGCTGGATTCTAACATGAGCAGAAATTTCACCAAGTCCGTCAAAGCCAACTTGTTAGCCGGTTTGTTGGTGTTTTCACCAGTGTTTCTGACAATCTGGCTCTTGTGGAAGCTATTCCTGCTGGTGGATGGTTTTTTGAACGGAACTGTCCGACTTCTTCTGGCGGGGATTTTGAATTTGGGGTTCTTCCGGACCCATGCGATTCCCGGTTTGGGTTTCGTGGCGATTATTCTGATGCTTTTCGTCACGGGATTTGTCGTCCGAAATTTCGCGGGACGCACGATTATGGATGCTACCAATCGCATCATGACTCGGATTCCGCTGGCTAACAAGATTTACAGTGCGCTGGATCAGATAGCTCAAGCGTTCCTCTCCGGGAAACGGGAGGTATTCAAGAAGGCGGTGTTGGTCGAATTTCCCAGGAAGGGAATGTATTCCATCGCGTTTTACACGCAAGACACACGCGGGCCGGTGCAGGATGCATTGCCAACGGACGTCATCAGCCTCTTTCTGCCAACGACCCCCAATCCCACCACCGGATACCTTATCTTCGTGCCGAAATCCGACGTCATTCCGCTGGACCTGTCCATTGAAGAAGCGTTGAAGCTGATTATTTCCGGCGGCGCGATTACGCCGACTCCTCTTCCTTCCTCGCAGACCACCCATGGGACATCTGCAACAGGCGTTGAATCCATTTCGGACGACTCTCCTATCGATTCCCCAGGTGCGGCGTCGGAATCCTCTGCATCATGATCGCCAGACGCATTGCCTCGACCGCGGTCATCACCGCTTTATTGCCTATCATGGCGTCATTCGCCACTCCGGCTCTGTCTCCCTCCTTCCGATCCGATGTTTTCCAGTTGCCGGATTCGTCACTCATGAGGTTTACGTCGGGCTTGGACGTGCTTGGATGGCAGAGTCTGTACCAGATGCAGGGGGGTGATTCCGACCGATTTGCGGTGACAAGAGCAGTCGACATTCGGCGGCGGGACATTGAGAGGAACAGTGCAGGCTGGACATTCGAAGAGGACGTCATGTTCCGTGGAGAGCATTCCTTGAGCCGAATTGTTGACCTGCGCGGTTGGGTGCATGCCGATCTATATTCCGACGAATTCCAGAATCAGATGCATTGGGTGCAGCAAGGCACAGGTGTTGCAATTTCGCCGATTTGGTGGGTCGAAATATATCCGGCGTTGGGCGTCCAGGAGGATTTTCGACAAGGGCATCGGGATCGCGGGACTCTGGTGACATCGAACGTGTCGATGGCGCCGCCGTCATGGGGAATGGGCTCATTCAGTTGGGGGGTGGAGGATTTGGGAGCGCGTCAGAATCGAGATGTGGAAGCTGATTACAGTATCAGAGGCGATTTCCAGGCTGACACCTACGATCAATTCGACGCATCGTATTTGGAACGGAAACGCGCGTATTACTTATCGACCAGCGGCGACATCGCGAGGCGAGAAGAAACACGACGCAGCATTCAGAACCTGCTGGGATATCCTTTGGGCAGAGGGCATGATCTGACGTTGACAACGACCGCTCGGGATTCCCGAGTCGATATTTCCAGCGGGAGTAGCCGGAATCAACATCGGGAAGTGGAGACCGCGGTGCAAGTCGCGGTGCAAACAGCGTGGGATTCCTACACCGGAGAGTTGCAATACGAATGGAACGCTCAGAATCAGGAATTCGACGAAGATAGGATTAACGGGACTCATCAAGCGTTGCGTGCTCTGGGCAATCTCCAATTGACCTCGGCTGATCGGATTTCCTTCAATGCGTCAGTCATCAAGAACCGATTCGATACACCGGATACGTTGAATTATGACGATCGCGATGAGTGGTCAACTCATCTCTCGGTCGTGTATTCCCGTCCACTCAACAGTTTCCTGGAATTTTCTCAAGAGCTGGGGATAACGCTGGATCATCTGGTGTACATTTTCGCGCAGCGGAGCGAGAACAATCATTGGCGCCGGGTTTTTCTATTGGGGTCAACCTTAACGTCCACGCCATATCCGGGAATCGTCAACCGCAGTGATTTTGGCGTGACCGCTACGTTTCGGGATTACGATTTCGATCAAGAGACGGTCCCCAGAAGCGATGTCTATCGGAGGTTCTCCGCCCTGGACAGCCTCGATTTCCCGGTGAGACGCCAGGTTGATTGCCTGGTCATCTATCGCCTCGATCTGGAAGACCGTGGGCAACTGGACTGGTCGGAGTGGATCGAGCAGATTTCCGAAGAGTACCGGACTCATTGGGTTAATCTCATGATAAGCTGTCGGTCATCGATGGGCTGGACGATATCGGGAGGATGGATCGAAAGCTTGCGGCTGGGCTGGCGCTACAGCGGCACTTCGGCGAGCGTCAGGACCCGGACACGTTTCCAGGAAATTCGTACTTCGGGACCGACGCTGGCTTGCCACTGGTCGGGACCGAATCAAATGGAGGTCCGGATTTCGGGTCAGTGGCAGAGCATCAAGGATCGGGAACGGGGCGATCAGTCATTAATCTTCGCGGATATCAACCTGCAATGGAATTTCTGATCCCATGAACTGGCGACGACAGGTGATCTCCATCGGATTGATGTTGCTACTGGCTCCCCCACTGATTTCCTCTACAGCTCCGGGTGGAAAGCCTGTCTGGGGAGAAGGTCGAGACCAGGCACTCAAATTGCAGCCTGCAGCCATTGACACCATTGTCATCGAAGGAGCGTACGTCACCAAACCGGGTATCATTCTGCGCGAGATGACCATTCAGCCCGGCAGCCGCGTGACTGAAGAAGATCTACACGAGAACGCTGACCGGATTCAGAACTTGGGCTTGTTCTCTCGAGTGCAACTCACGATTCGACGACAGGATGAGCGGAACGCCCTGGTTGTCAGCGTTACTGAACAGTGGTATATTTTTCCTCTACCGTTTTGGCAGAAGGAAGGGGGCGATTTTTCAAAGATTTCCTATGGGTTCGAATACCTCCAGAAGAATTTTCGAGGTCGTAATGAGCGGATTTCGATTCGCCTGTGGACTGGGTTCGAAAAGGGCTACCAACTGGCATACTCAAATCCGTGGATTGCGGGAAAAGGGATCTGGGGATCATCGCTGGCGTTGTTCCGAACGACGAGAGATGTCCGGAACGAGAAGTACCGGGCGCTGGGCACCGAGATCAAGACGACAGGTGGTCACGTGGCGATCCAGCGTCGATTCGGACTGGATACGCGGTTGACTGCGAGCATCGCGTTCACACGGTACAGCTCCTTATATTCGCAACTGATGGTCTCAAGAACGACGAAGGACGATTGGGTGTCGGTCGGTTTAGCCCTACTCCTGGACGAGCGCGATTTGTACGAGTACCCTTCTGAGGGGTGGTACCGAATGATCAATCTCGGTAGTCAAATGCTCGTGAACGGACCAGGACAACTTTCAGACGGCACCGCGGTCACTGCCAGTTACGAAGCACGCCGCTATTTCCCGATTTTTCTGGACTTTATCTTGTGCGGGAAGACGTTGGTGGGGATTTCTGCCGGTCGTGTGCCGTTGTACAGACGGTATTTCCTGGGGTCAAATGAAGAGACCCAGATCAGAGGTTGGCGGGGGCAAATCCAGGAAGGGGAAGGAGTCTTTCTGGGATCGATGGAACTGCGTCGCCGTATTTTCGACATTCGCTACCTTACCTGGAGTGGCGCGCCGGTCGCCAAGCGCTATTTTCGGAACCTCAAATATGGGTTATCGGGTGGACTATTCCTCGATTTAGGACAGACCTGGATCCGCCCCAGCGAAGCCAGCTCCAGAAGATTTCAAGCGGGATGGGGGGTCGGACTGCACCTGCACCTCCCTTATCTCGATGTACTGCGTCTGGAAGCGGGATGGTCCCCCGACGCCAGTTTCAAAGATGCTGCGATCAGTATCCGGAGCAGAGTGGCTTTCTAATTGCGAAAACGCGGAAAATGTCTCACTTAGAGGTCTTTTATACACCGCCAGATCTGATCGATACAACAGCTTCAACGCTGAGAATTGTAGGTCAGGAAGCCCATCACATCAGCCATGTGCTCCACCACAAGCCGGGAGACAGACTTGTGGTCGTGGATGGAAGCGGTCAGGCGTATTGGGTGAATTTGGTGGAGGTAGGAAAGACGGAGTCGACCGGAAAGATCGAACGCCGGGAACCCAAGTGGGGGGAGTCGGAAGTATCTATTGGGCTGATTATTCCAGCGCTGAAAGGATCACGGCTGGATTGGGTCGTGGAAAAAGGCACGGAATTGGGGGCAAGCTGCTTTTTAATCACGCAGACACGGAACACACTGGCGCAATCAAGTGCGAATAAGCTGGATCGGTGGAGGCGGATCGCACTATCGGCTATGAAGCAATGCGGACGGTCGATACTGCCCACCGTGGAGTCGTTTCAAGCCCTGGAGGCTGCCTTAGATGAATGTCGAAAGCTTTCCTTACCGTCGGGACAAGTCCTTTCGCGAGTCGGAATTCTGCACGCAAAGATGGGGGAACCTGGGATAGACAAGAATGCAGACATCAATGAGAAAATCCAATCGGGGATGTGGGAAGCGATTCTGGTGGTGGTGGGTCCGGAGGGTGATTTTTCCGAGGAGGAATTCCGGCTGCTTGAAGGAGTTGGGGCGTTATCCTTTGGATTAGGCAACCGTAGATTGCGCAGCGACACCGCCGCGATAGCGGGTTTGTCTCGGTTGAGCGGCATACTGAATATGTTCTGACGTTTCAATCAGATAGGTCGAGTTAGGTCGGCATTACCGAGCTTACTATCAGTCGAAAGGAGCTCTTATGGGGAAAATCGAGAAGTTACGGCGAATTCTGGCTTGCCCGGAATGTCATTCCAAACATTTGCAATACGGCGCCAGCGACGTTACATGCGGTGATTGCGGTTCGACATATCCGGTCATTCATGGCGCCCCTTTTCTGCTAAAGCGAAATTCGCCGGTTCGGGAATGGTATCTGACTGATGTCGAGGCATACCAGGCTCAACCTGTGAAGAATAAGATCAAAAATCTGCTCAAGACACCTGAAGACTACGACCTTTGCGCCTTTACGTGAGACTCTTCCAACTTTTTTCATCTCCCCCAAAATATTTCTTGACATTCTCCCCCGAATTCCCTAAATTTCCACCGGGGAATCCTGCTCAAACCTATTCCCCTTGTGGACACTTTGTTGCATTCGTTTGGCTGATTTGTGATCTGCCTTGTCTGGATAGATTTGCAACCAAATCACTGCTGACGAGTTCGTAGTCTATCAAACTATTAGAGGGTGCGATGTGGACATCAGCAAGTTCTGTCGAGCAACCGAGTAGCTGTCCAGAGAAGGGTGCAGTTATTGTGCGCCGCCGCTTTTTTGCTCTAACTGGCTGGCTACTTGTCGCAATGTGCCTGCCTGTTCAGGCCCAACATTGGATTCCCCAAGCGAGCGGGACGTCGCAATGGATCTTTGATGTCTGCTTTGTGAATGCTGACACGGGTTGGGTGACAGGTCAAGACGGCATGATTCGGCACACCACTAATGGAGGCATCACCTGGGTTGCCCAAAACAGTGGCACAACGAATGACCTTAGAGGAGTCTCGTTTGTTGACGCCAACATCGGCTGGGCAGTGGGTCCCGGGGGGGTCATTGTGCAGACCATCAACGGGGGCGACTCCTGGGTCACCCAACACAGCGGCACGACAAGTGACCTCTGGAACGTTTCGTTTGTGGATGCCAACCATGGTTGGGCGGTCGGTTCCAACGGCACAATTCGAAGCACCACCAATGGTGGCGAAACCTGGTTCGCACAGAGTAGTGGGACGACAAGTATCCTCGAACACGTCGCCTTAGTCAACGCAGATACCGGTTGGGTAACCGGCTACTCTGGAAGGATTCTGCGCACCACGGATGGCGGGACTACGTGGATTCCCCAAAACAGCGGCGTAAATTGCCTAGTTGTGGACATTAGCTTGGTGGACGCCAATACCGCTTGGGCAGTGGGCGGTGTCTACCCCACATCTGGCACTATCTTGCACACCAGTAACGGGGGCAGTACCTGGGTACTTCAGAGTAGCGGCGCATCATATTACCTCGACGGCGTTGAATTTGTGGACGCGAATAGAGGCTGGGCAGTGGGTGTCGGTGGAACGATTCTACACACCACCGATGGGGGCAGCACTTGGATTACCCAGAACAGCGGAACGGAAGCCCACCTCGGCAGTGCCGCCTTTGTGGATGCCCACCACGGTTGGGCGACGGGCGAAAGCGGCACGATCCTCTATTATTATGCTCCTCCGCAATTTGAGTTACTCTCTCCTAACGGTGGTGAGCAATGGTACATTTCCCATTTTGATACTGTAAGGTGGACAAGTCCTGATTATGAAGGTCCTGTCGAAATCGAACTGAACCGCGACTACCCGAGTGGCGAATGGGAGATTCTAGCGGGGAGCACAGAGAACGACAGCGTGGAAGCGTTTTGCACTACCGAACCCTTGTCCAGTAACTGCAGAGTTCGCATCATTGCTCTTGAAGACACGCTGACTGACATTTCGGATGCTGACTTCTCCATCACTTCTTCCCAGGGCTATCTCGCTCTGGTTGGGTCGGGCGTACCAAATACGCCTGTCCTGACCTGCAACTTCCTTGTGGATTGTCCCCAAGCTACCTCCACTACTTTCCATGTGAAAAACTTTGGCAATGACGCCATCATAGTCTACCAACCGCAGGAGCCCATCACTTTGGAGTTCACCAGTAGCACAAGCTGCGACTCCATTTTCGCCCTGGGACCTTCTGAAATCAGCGCCTGCAGCCTGAGTATTGTCTTTGATCCCCCGACCGATGGCGTCTATCACGACACCCTGCTTATTCGGACCGATGCGGTGAATCAGCAAGGGGGATATGTCAGGATTCCGTTACAGGGACAACAGATTTCGACGCCAGATACACCACAGGTCGTTATCAACATTGAAGGCAATGACGCCCATTTGACCTGGTCGCCAATTACGGAATCCATCTTTGGCTGTCCGGTTACGGTTACTGCATATTTGGTATTCTACTCACCCTCTCTCAGCTTACCCTACTACTTCCATGGACTAACCACCGATACGACTTATGTGCACGGATATGTGGTTTGTTATGCCAGCGGAATGTTCTATGAAGTCATCGCCGTCACGGACCCGTTAGAAAGGTTGTGTTTTCTTTCTTCCCCACCCGGTGGCACACCTCCCACGCGTGAGGAGGTTCTGCATCTGTTGGAGTAGGCACCGACTCATAGTGCGCTACAAGGAGGAATATCAGAACCCGATATTATTGGTTGACTCTCAGTACCTTTTGCACGTGGACGTTTCCGTCGCTTCTCAACTGTACAAAATACATTCCGTTACCTACGGCTTGTCCATGGCTGTCCCTTCCGTCCCACACAATTCTTGCCGGCATCCCTCGCAGAGCGTCAATTGGAAGTTCCCTTAATCTTTGCCCGAGGACGTTGTAGATCACAAGATTGGAACTCCCCTCAACAGCAAGCACGTCAAATTCTACCGTACTCGTGAAAGGATTGGGACCGCGGATCTTCAGGGGCGGTTGAGTGGACTCAGTAGCTTGGCAAAATCGCTCAGCGTCATCGGTGAACGGATACGCAGAAATGGCATAGCCCGCATTCCACTGATAGCTCCAGGGTTCGCTGAATGAGTAGGCAACGTACCACAACCTTACGGAATCCTGTTCGTACACCACCGTAGGGGACGACACATACCGATCGTCCCACTGTCCGGGGTTCCCGGTGACGAATACGGGATTGTCATCGTACTTCTGCCAGTGAATCCCGTCATCGGAAGACGCCAGACCGAACGCAGAATTGCTCTGCGAAGAGTTGGGCCAACCCAGATACCACATCTCGAGCTTTCCCCCTCGAATATACACTTCAGGGGCTTGTAGATTCACTCCATCCCATTCATTCGGTAGTCCATGAATCAGCACCGGATTATCAGCATATTTGGTCCAGTGTATCAAATCAGGCGAGGTAGCAGCACCTATAGCCCAGCAATGCGGTCCCATGCCAGTGTACCAGGTCCAGTATCTCCCTCGATACTCTATGATCGAGGAACAGAAGCCAATGTATTCAGAGTCCCATGTCCCGGTCTCCCCACATTCCAAAACTGGGTCAGGATAAGTATGCCAAGCAATCCCGTCGCGGGAGGCTGCAATTCCCACTCGCCTCATAGGACCAGCTCCGCTGGGATACATCATGAATAGCATTACATATTGAGAGTCTATCCAGGCAACGGCTGCGTTTCTGACTCCCCCTAACGTCCACCAGACCACATTCCCCCGCAACACAGGGTTCCCGCCATATCTTGACCAATGTACTCCATCGATAGATCGAGCAAACCCAATGCTTAGCTGACCAGAACCGCTCCACCCCGAATACCACATGTTGTAGTGACCATCCCTAAATAAAACGCAGGGGTCGCAGATATACCGAGAGTCCCAACTTCCGGATGGTCCGACAGGCATTACTGGATTTAGGGGAGATCTGATAAAGTGATACTGCCCAAATACACCCTGAATCAGAACAAACAGGAAAACAATCAACACCCCCATCGCGACCATTGTATTTCGCGACATGTAGCACCTCCCGCTTATCGCTCAAAAGACTTCGCACGCTACAGAGAGGAACATTGCAACCCGAAATTATTGGTTGACTTTCAGTACCTTTTGGACATGGACGTTTCCGTCGCTTCTCAACTGTACAAAGTACATTCCGTTACTTACTGTTTCCCCGTTACTGTCTTTCCCGTCCCATAGGATTCTCGATAGCGTTCCCAGAGAAGCGTTGACCGGAATATCCCGCACTCTTTGTCCAAGCACGTTATAGACGCTGATTCTGGAATCCCCGCTCATGCATAGTACTTCCAATTCAACAGTACTGGTAAACGGATTAGGCCCGAAAACCTTAAGGCGAGTCGTCGTGGAAGCAGTATAATTGATTTGCTCCGCTTGAGGATTATCCAGGGCAAAATTCGCCTCAGCCAAGCCTACGTTCCATTCATCACTCCACGGTGAGGAGTAGCCAGAGGCTGAATACCATAGTCTCACAGAATGTTCTTCGTAGACCACTGTCGGGGCACCCACGAATCGATCATCCCATTGGCTGGTGAGACCAGTCACAAATACAGGGTTGTCCAGTGACTTGATCCAATGGACTCCATCTTCAGAAAATGCTAACCCAAAACCAGAGTTGCTCAAAGACGATGTGGGCCAGCCGGCGTACCACATCTCGAGTTTATTACCTCTGATGTAGACTTCCGGGTGGCATATATTGCCCCCGTCCCATTCACCAGGGTCACCAAGTAGTAGAACTGGATTGTCTGAATACTTGATCCAGTGAATTAGATCTGTCGAGGTGGCGACACCGATCTTCCACGACGGAGGTCGATAACCGGCAAACCATGTCCAGTACCGCCCTCTCCAATGGATAATCGCAGAACAATAGCCAATGCAATCAGAATCCCATGAACCAGCCTCACCACACTCCAGGACCGGGCTAGGATACGTATGCCAGGAGATTCCGGAGCGAGAGGCAGCCACACCCACACTTCTCTGGGGACCTGATCCCCCAGGATACATTTGAAACAGCATGACATATTGAGAGTCAAGCCAGGCAACCGATGAGTTCCGGATCCCACCAAGAGTCCAAGGGAGAACATTTCCATACAATACCGGATTATCCCTGTAGCGACACCAGAATATGCCATCTGCCGACCGGGCATACCCTATAGCGTGATAACCAGATCCACTCCAACCGGTGTACCACACGTGATAGTGACCGTCCCGGAACAGCACACTTGGCTCCAGGACATGCACATCGTCCCACGAGCCGGATGGTCCCACGGGCATTACCGGATTCTGCGGACATCTGATGAAGTGATACTGTCCGTAGGCGGCCTGCAAAATGATAATCAGAAAGACGAGGATCACCCGGACAGGTTTCACGATCTGCCGGTACATGTCACACCTCCGAGGCTTCACTGATGGATCGTAATTCCGCAACGATAGGTCAATCAAGAGTGGCCCGCACGCGCCTCAATTGACAGATGATGCAAACCAAAAGTGACTCTTCAGCAAATATACATCATCGCAGCCCTTCATACAAGTGCAAAATTTGGAAAAATGTGGAGAACGATGGAAATCCCTAAACCCGGCTTCATCCTCGAAGGGGCTGTTGCCTCTTCATCTATCCGATACTCTTGCGCCTGTAACTGCTGTATCAGTACCGAATTGCACGGACTCGTGCAGCGATGCGCACAGATCATGCGGAATCGGTGATGTTGCCAGTCCAACTCTCCAGTCGTAGCCATTGCCTCCCGCATACCACATCAGGAAACGGTCTCGGGAAATGACCACTGAAGGTGCGCCAACCCTCGTAGAATCCCAGCTTCCCGGGTCACCGGGTAGGAAAACTGGATTCTCATGTGCTTTTGTCCAGTGAATTCCATCTTCCGAAACAGCGCGACCGATATATTGTCTTTCACCCGAGGCTCCTGCGTACAACATTTCCAGTCTATCTCCGCAGAGGAAAACTTCCGGTCCAGTAACACTAGTTCGCTCCCAAGAACTGGAATCCCCAGGGGTCAGGACCGGGCTATCAGGACTCTTGCTCCAATCGGTCAAATTGGTGGATGTCGCAACACCAATGCTTCCCCCTGTTGATCTCAGTCCCACATACCATGTCCAATATGTCCCTTGCCACTTGATTATCGATGAACTCCCGTCCAGAGCATACCCGTCCCAGGCACCGGAGTCCCCCACTGAAATCACAGGATTTGGATATGTGCTCCAGGTCATTCCATCCTGAGAAGTGGCAAGACCGATGTGCTTTCCGTACGTACCAGTGTTAAATAACATCACATACTGTCCATCAATGAGCGAGACTGCTGGATTGTCGGCATTTTTGTTGGTCCAGTCGGCGAATTCTCCCGTGATCACAGGGTTTCTCGCATATCGGAACCATTTCACTCCGTCAATGGAAATGGCATAGCCGATGCTTGCCATGGTACCAACCCAGTATTCGGACCAGCCACGGTACCACATGTGGTAGATGCCATCCTTGTGAATCACGGAGGGATGAAGCACATGGTGGCTGTCCCAGCCCAAGAGCGATTCACCAGGCATCACCGGGTTCTGAGGACAACGCGTCCAGTGGAATTGCCCAAAAGCCCCCTGGAGAAAGACCGCCATCACAATCACACAGACCGCAGCGAATGTCAATCGGTTGCGCGTCCTGCCCCTTCTGATCCCGCTAATAAGAACATCAGGAATACTCGCCAAATACATAGTCGTCACTCGGTCACTTCAATAGTAGCAATTTTTGGTATTGCCGGTTTTCCCCGGCAATGAGTTCAGCAAGATAGATTCCTGAAGAAAAGCTCGATGCGTCCCAAATCGCAGTGTATCTGCCTGCCTGAAATGTCCCCGATTCCAGCACCTGGACTATCTGACCCAAAGAATTGTAGAGAGTCAACGACACTGGAGATGCATGGGGGATTTCAAACACCAGATTTGTGGTCGGATTGAACGGATTCGGATATGCCGGGGCGAACGAGAAGGAATTCGGAATGACAGAATTTTCCCCTGACACCGATGCCGGATGGATGATAATCTCGCGATACACTTGCTGGGGCATCTCGGTCTCATTCAACATGATACCGGTCAATTCAAGTGAGAAACTACCGGATGCGCTGTCCGGTATTTGAAACATGAGGGACAAGAGCCCCTGATTGCCGTTGACTGCCTCATTGCCGCCAAGATACAGCTCGAAATCAGGGTACGAGCCACTGTATCTGGAAAACCATGCCCCCTGACCGGGACCGATGATCTCGGTCAGCTCAACGACTTCTCCCCCCAACGTCATCGACATTTGGGCGCTGGCAACGTTTATGCCATTCTGTACATTGACCGGTATCACCACCTCATCTCCGGCGACCGCGGTCAATTCAGGAATCGACAAACTGCCTTCGGTATAGGTCTCGACCACGCCTCCTTCCACCGGGAACAATGGAAATTGATGATAACAATACTGGGTGATCAAGGCTCCGTCGAAGGCGGTGATTCCCATCAATCCTGACACTTCTGTCACAAATTGCTGCATCGGATCGAGCTCTTCGGCTCCAGTCAGATAATCAAATAGTAGCGACACATCTGACAAGGTCACCTGCCCATTCAGATTGACGTCGCCGAATAGAATCTCCGATGGGAGGCGGACTCCGCCGTTGACGGTCTGCGGCGTCAGGGCGCCGTTGTTCAGGGAAGCGCTTAGAAATAAAATGTTCCAGACAGAATCCGGCAACACGTTTTCGCCCAATTCGAAGCTCATCACCGCCAATACCCCTCTACCAGACAAGGGAGTTTCGCCTTCGATCGTGGCGACAATCAAACCGGCAGGATTGGTGTAGTTCAGCGCCCATCCTGCCTGGTACGGCAGCGAGCTGTCCGGAAGGCTGACCCGAATCAGCTCAAGGTCTTCGTCGGGATAGGTGATGGTGAATTCGGTGGAGAGTACTTCCAGATTGCTAACATCGGAGATGGTGATCGGGACATCCACCAAGTTTCCCGGCAGAGCATTCACCCAGGCGATGTCGAGTTCGACTGTCGTATAACCTGAAGGGAACGCCCCCATGTCGGACCGGCTGCTATCAGGGTCGTTGTAGAAGGGATTCGGATTTCCTGTGTCGATGCAGGGCGAATGGTCATCCAGGAAGTAATACTCCGGAATGGAAGCCTCCAACAAGTATTGTGGACTTCGAAAGATGTTGCCTGGACCGGGATGCGTCACATTTTGCCACGGTCCATTGGTCTCGAAAATGCAATTGTAGGAAATGACCGTGTTGCCCTGGCTGCAATAGGCGAATTCCACCCCTTGACCGCCGCAATGGGTGATGATGTTATTGGTGACCACGCAGTACTGGGGATTGCCTTCACGAAATTGGATACCTTCGTAACTGTAAATATTGTCGAGGGTATTGTTGTACACATGCAGTCCGGTCTGGTCACCGTTCCCGCCCCAGAGCATGAAGCCGGCAAACACTATGTCCGCTGCCAGGTTGTGATGGATGGAAACTCCAGACATGGAATCGCCTTCAACGGCACAGGACCAGTAAGCCATTTTCATCCCGTGCATGTAGTTATGATCGATCTCCAATTTAGTCACTTTGTTGGCGTTTATAGCATCTCCACAAGCGGTGATCTCAAAATTGGTGATCCGCCATCCCTGCACTCGGACTATTTCAAAGGCATTGAATTCTTCCGCGTCGGGACAGCCAATGACCACCGTGCCATTGGGCCAACCGGATCCCATCAGCGTCAAATAAGCGGGAGATTCGTTAGTCCCGGTATAGGAGATGCCGCGGTAGGTTCCCGGAGCGACCAAGACAGTATCTCCGTTCATGGCGTGATTTATGGCTTCCAAAATCGTCGGATAATCATCGGGCACATTGACGATGTTGGAGAAGGCAGAAAATGGCAGTCCGAGAATCAAAAGCAGTGCCGGTAGGCGAAGCGAAGTACGGCGTTCACGTTTCTCGATCAAAATAGATTTACCCATGACAGGTTCTCCCGATCCTTGAAGCAGTGCGTAAATCAAAGGTACCTTATGTTTACAATCCAACAACCAATGCGACATCAATACGGAAACGAGCGATCACGCGAAATCATTTCACCAAGAGTAGTTTTCTGAACTGGCGATAGTCCTGCGCAACAAATTCCGCGAAATAGATCCCGGAAGAAAATCGGGATGCGTCCCAGGTTTTCGCATATCTGCCTGCGGGTATTGTCCCCGACTCCAATACTTCCACTACTTGACCCAATGAATTGTAAACCGTCAATGACACCAAAGACATGCGGGGAATGTCAAATACTAAGTTTGTAGATGGATTGAACGGATTTGGAAAGACTGGAGCGAAAGAAAATCTTTCGGGAACAGCCAGTTCTCCGTGCTGAACGGAAACCGGGTGGATAACAATCTCCCGATATACTTGCTGAGGAAATTCCGTCTCATTCAACATAATGCCCGTCAACTGAATCGAAAACGAACCGGAGACGCTGTCAGGTATCTGAAAGGTCAGGTAGAACAAATTCTGATTGCCATTGACCGCTTCACTACCCCCAAGGTACAGGTTGTGACTGGGGTATGTGCCGCCGTACCGGCAAAACCATGCCCCCTGGCCGGGTCCGACTATCTCAATCAGATCAACTTCTTGACCTCCTAACGTCATCATCGCCTGAAGTGCCGCTACATTGATCCCGTTTTGAACCAGAATCGGCACCTCCAGCTCGTCGCCCGCGTACGCCGTCACCTCAGGAATCGACAACATCCCTTCCGCATAGGTCTCCACAATTCCACCTTCCACCGGAAATAGGGTGATGAACTGATAACAATGCTGAGTGATCAACGCACCGTCGTAGGCGGTAATCCCCGCTTCCCCAGAAACTTCCGCCACGTGCCGTTGATAGGCATTCAACTCCACACCGCCCGTGAGATAGTCGAACAACAACGACACATCCGTCAACGTCACATGCCCGTTCATATTGACATCGCCATAGATGATCCCTCCGGGCAATTGGATTCCGCCATTGACGGTGTTCGGTTCGTACGCGCCCCCGTTCAACAACGCGCTCTGGAAAGCGACACTCCATGAAGTCTCGGGAAGGACGTCCTCGCCAAGAATGTACGTCATCATACAGAATAGCCCGGAGCCGGTAATCGACGTCGTCCCCTGAATTTCAATGACGATGGAGCCGGTAAGATCATCATAATCCAGAATCCATCCCGCCTGGTGGGGAAGGGAATTCTCCGGAATAGATACGTCCAGCAATTCAAGGTCGGCAGAAGGATAGGTAATGATGAGCTCCGACGACAGGACATCCAATCCGGTCACGTCAGAAATGGTCATGGGGACTTCGACGGTGTCGCCAGGAAACGCCTCTACCCAGGGAATCTCAAGTTCAATGAATGTATATCCTGAGGGAAACGCGCCCATATCCGATCTGCTGCCATTGGGGTCATTGTAGAACGGCTCGGGATTGCCGGTATCGATGCATGGGGAGTTTTCGCTGAGATAGTAATATTCGGGAATGGTAGATTCTAACAGGAATTGCGGGCTTTCGAAAATATTGCCGGGACCGGGATTGGGGACATTTTGAAACGCCCCACTCGTCTGAAAAATACAGTTGTACGATACCTCTGTATCCCCTTGATTGCAGTAAGCAAACTCAACTCCCTGCCCGTTACAGTTGGTTATGATGTTGTTTGTGACGATGCACCCGGAGGGATCGCCATGTCTGAATTGAATGCCTTCAGCGGACTGGATGTTATCAATTGTATTATTGTATATCCTGATATCGTGGTAAGGATTCTGGGTCCCATCCGTTCCGAATAGGAATCCAATATATTCACAATCCGTGGCTAAATTATGGTGCACCGAAATCCCCATCACGGAATCCCCTTCAATGGCGCACGACCAATATGCCATGTACATCCCATGCATGTAGTTGTGATCAACCTCCATCTTGAATACACCGAAGGGATGAACGGCGTCACCGCATTGAGTTATCTCAAAATTGGTAATTCGCCATGCATGGACGTTTGAGATATCGAAGGCGTTATAATCCGGATTCAGGGGAGATGCTATGATTACCGTGCCGTTGGGCCAGCCTGACCCCATTAAGGTGATCCCTTCCGGAGAAGTGTGATCGGCTCTGTATCGGATTCCGGGGTAGGTTCCGGGCGCAACCAAGACGGTGTCGTAACTTGATGCATGCACCAGAGCCTCCTGGATCGACGGGTAGTCACCCGGTACGTTAAGCACTCTCCCGCACAAGACGGTGGGAAGACAGATCAAAAGAACCAACGATGCTACTGACCCCCACAGTTGATTCACATACGACAGATGTGGTTTCTTGCCCTTCATGACACCCTCCGTTATGCTTGAACAATGTCAATTCACGAGCGGTCCCATCCTACGAGAAGATACCAACGTTTTGTGTATTCGTTCGGTTCAGACTCGAATTTCAATGTTCTATGGTCTTTCAGAGTGTAAAGCTGGTGCAGTAGCTTCATCGGAGTCTTGAGAGGTCCTGCAGATTTCTGAAGGCGGAAAAGTGCGGACATGTTATTCTGACCGATTCTGGCGTCGCCTTCGAAATAGAGCTGATAGTGTCTGCCGTTTGCCCAGCTCCTTATCTCGTCCAATTCAGGCAGTCCACAAGCGACGTGCTCCTTCAGATAATGATGATCGACCCCAAACAATTTCCGATGCAAGTCGTTCATGTTACGGTCATGATTCTTGTTGAATTCGGTGCCCAAGGGAGCTGCCAGCAGCACAATCTTCCTGGCGACACGATAGAAGCCCTGGATCCACGCCATTCTCTTCTCTTTCGGCACGTGCTCGGCAGTGTCGATCGAGACCACGGCGTCGAACGATTGGTCATCGAAAGGCAACGCTTCGCCATCATAGGACACATCCGAAGCACGTCCCACGTTGGCGGTGGTGATTGAATAACCTTTCACGAATCTGCCAAGGTGATTGCACCGGATCGAGATTTCACCTCCGACGTCCAAGACGGACGCGGGCGCTGGAAGCGTTTCTCTAAGAAGATACGCAACGGCTCTATGACGTTCAAAAGAGTCCAGCCCATACAGGTATTTCAACATTTATCGGTTCCTGGACATTTGGATGCTCGGAAAGAATCACACGATGTACCACCGATAGGATTTGCACCGGTTTTCTCATTACTAAATATAATGGTCAAATGTTCGATAGTCAAGCGTTTTTTCGATTCGAAAAGAAATTTTTGCGTTTCGTAATCGTTTTTTAGCGAAAGACAAACCAAATGCCCAGAACGATCAAAACGACTCCTCCGAAGGCTTCCGCCCAGCGACCGAAGGCACGGGAAATGCCAGTGCCAAGAAACATGCCGATGGCGGTCATGATTGATGCGGTGATTCCAATAACAACCGCCGGAAATAGGATTCCCGCTCCGAGGATTCCGAGACTGAGTCCCACCAGCAACGCATCGAGACTAGTTGCGACGGACAATAGGATCAAAGTCCATCCTCGGGTGGGATCCGGCTGTCCCTGGGAATCAGCCGATCTTTTGTTCAGGGTGTCCCGCAGCATCTTAACGCCAATGGCGATCAGCAACCCCCCGGCAATCCAGGGTCCGATTCGACCAACCCACAAGCTAATTCGGTGCCCCAGGATTACTCCAAGGATGGGCATCAAGAATTGGAACAATCCGAAATGCCAACTGAGTCGAAACAATCGACGTCCAGTGACACCGCCTGCCCCAACTCCAATCCCCACAGAGAACGTATCACACCCCAGGGCAATTGCCACCAGGAGTATTCTCAGAAAGGATAGAGAAGAACCGATAGTCGAGACCTCGTCTTACTACGACAACGTGACGCCAGAGCTTTGGTGCTACGAACAGAATTTATCAAACTAATATCTCAAAAGCAAGGGAAAAGTAGCCTGACATATAATTGATTGTTGATGATGGGAAAACCTTTCAGTCGGAATGACCACTGGGTTTCTTGACACAAATCTCTTGACAATGTCCACAAAAGATTATAAGTTATGGGAATAAGTCCAGAGGGGATAATTGCCGAAGAGCGAAGTTCGGGGTATTATGCGACCGGTGTCGATATCCATCGTGCTTCCTGTGTACAACGCCCAGGACTCATTGCCTCGGGCGCTGGAGTCGGTGCTCAGACCTTCTGATGATGTGGAAGTGGTGGTGGTGGATGACGGTTGTGATGACGGCAGCGGGGGAATCGCCGACACGGTTGCGGATCGTGATTGGCGAGTTCGGGTGATTCACACCGATCATGAGGGTTTGATCGCCGCTTTGAATACTGGAATCGAGGAAGCCCGCGGAGAGTGGATTTTCCGGATGGACGCTGATGATATTGCTCATCCCAACAGGATCCGCTCCTATCGAGCGTATATCGAGTCTCATCCCGAGGCGGATATAGTGGGCAGCCTGATCCGGTATTTTCCCAGGCGGGATTTGAAGGAGGGCTTGGTGGGGTACGAAGAGTGGGTCAATTCCATTCGGACGCACGACGAGATCATCCGGGACATGTTTGTGGAATGTCCTATTCCCCATCCGACTCTCGCGGCGCGCAAGAACGATGTTATCGCCGTGGGGGGATACCGTAATAACGAATTTCCTGAGGACTATGATTTGGTGCTCAGGTTCTGGGAAAAAGGAAAGCAGTTCGGAAAAGTGCCTCGGCGGCTGTTGTTCTGGCGGGATCGCGTTGACCGGTTGTCAAGGACTCACGCACGGTATCAGCTGGATCGATTTGTGACGCTGAAGGTATTAGTGCTGAAGCGCACAATGTTGAAAGATCGGGATGCGGTGGTTTCCGCCGCCGGTCCGGTAGGAAAAGCATTTGCGCGAACCATGATGAGTCACGGCATTCGAGTCCGGGCGTTTCTGGAAGTCGATCCCGACAAGATCGGTAATACGGTATACGATATTCCGGTGCTGCCAGTCAAAGAAGCACGGAACATCACAGGTTCCTTGATTTGCCACGCGGTGGGGCAGAAAACCGGTCGGGAAGAAGGGCGGCGGCTCTACATATCGTGGGGACTTCGCGAAGGGCAGGACTTCATCTGCGTCTCCTGATTCCTTGCAGAATCGACTCAGTGGTCATATAACGATGGAGGACACCATGCCGGATAAGGAAACCAAGGAAAGACGAATCCATGAAATCCAGCGCAGGAAGGTGCAGATCAAGATCCAGATGGATCGACTGAGACAGGTGGCATTTCTGGATTCCAAGATGGTCGGAGGCGATCGTTACCATCAGCAGCAGGCGAAGAAGGACCTGGACAAGCTGACGGAGGAAAACCAGACGCTGACGAAAGAACTGGAGGGACTGACTGCAAAACCGAAGAAAAAGGTGTCAGGAAAGTCTGCAAAGAAGGCAGGGTAGGAAGCAGTCAGGACATAAGCCCAGACCAGATGGGGAAACAAAGGTATTGCGGTCAGGACGTAAGTCCTGACTTCACGGGGAAAGCTGGATATGGCGCTCAGGACGTAAGTCCTGACCACACAAGTCACACAGGTCCTGACTGCTTTGAGATGTCAGAAGGAGAGCTGACATTCGAGAATAGCTTGGTCGCCCGGAGGCGAAGTATTCGATTGATATTGGGGGAAGAGAGTCGATTCCTGGGAATAATGCAGATAATAGCCGTTCAGGGATAGGCGGTCAGGCACGATCTGGTAAAGAACTCCCAGCGTAACCCGCTCGATCCAGGCGTAATCCCCGGGTCCCCAAGATGGGTTCCGATCCACGTCGTTATCGAACCATTCATATCGGATTAATGCTTCCAAAGTGGTGGTAAAGCTGTACCCCAAATGGAGTAGGACGCCCTCGGAGACTTGTTCCCGCGTCGCAGCCATTGAGACCTCGTCAATCACCTGCCGCCAGCGTCGCAGCCATTCCGCACGGATATGCACCGCCAACTCCCAGTCGATGGACAACGCGATTCCCACCAGTAGATGCTCGCCAGCCAGGCTGTCGCTTAGAGCTTCCTTGCCATACATCCCTTCCATGACAAAGCGCATCATGTCCAGCAACGTCACGTCGGTTCGGACCATGGCGTCTATGGAAGACGTAGAATCATGCCAGGTGCCGGGACGATCGGAACCATTGAACGCGCCAGCATAGAGCTGGACGAAGCGGGTGCGGCGATCGATTTCAAGCCCGATTCGCCTCCCCGGTCCCAACCGATCGTTGAGCAGTGGATAATAAGGGGATTCCAGGTTGCCGATCAGGGCTGGACCGTAGAGAGTGAAGGTGGGATGGAAGCGTCCAGCTCTAATCTGCATATATCGAGTCGCCCATATCCGGATATACGCGTCCACAAGCGACGCTTCCTCGACGAATTCCGCCTCTACCCGATACCCAAAGTATCCGGGAACGATCTCACCATCCACCCATAGTCGCACATGATTCAACTCGAACGACGTCAGGTACGACGCCTTCGCGTCTTGCCCGGTGGAATCTTGCCGTTCGACCCGAATCCAGGGTTGCAAAGTGCCGCCCAGATGCTGATTTCCAGCCTCGAAACCCGTGAATGCAAATAGAGAAGACCATCCCACGATCCCATAGCATATGAGAAACCACGGTAGGATGGTCTTCTTGTTCATAGGGTGCCCCGGCTGTCAGATGGGGACATCTGACAGCACGAGTACGTTGGGTTACGCAAGGCTAACCCAACCTACATGCTCCTGGATTCCCGCTTTCGCGGGAATGACAAGGTGGCTGTCAGGTGGGGACACCCGACAGCACGAGTTCGTTGGGTCGCGCAAGGCTAACCCAACCTACTTGCTATTCCCGCAGGGTAAGGACACCCTGCAGCACTCTAATACCGGGGGGAAGATACTTGTGACCCCCCTTCTTTTCCCCCCTACTGGCGTAGGGGGGAAGGCAGAACAAGTCCAACCTACGTGAGGAGGCTGTCGATCTTGGCGGCCAATTTCTCTTTGGGTACGACGCCGTGAATCGTCTCGATTCGTTGTCCCCCTTTGAACAGCATTACTTGCGGCAGCGAAATCACGCCATATTCCGTGGCGATTTTCTGATTGTGTTCTACGTTCAATTCGCCAATCACCACCCGTCCCTCGTACGCTGGAGCTAACTCCTCCAACGACTTGCGGATCTTCTTGCACGGCTGACACCAACTGGCAGTGAAGTCCAGCACGGCGGGTTTGTCACTGCCCAATATTTCCGTTGCGAAATTCTGATCGGTTATTTCTTTAAATGCCATATTTGCACCTCGTTAGGAGCGGGAATCTTGCGGGTGGGGAACCCCCAGAGATCAAATTCCAAGCTCAAAGCACCAAGTACCAAACAAATCCCAAATCCGAAGCACAAAATTCGAAACAATATCAAAATTCAAAGCACCAAACCCGGGCGGCAGGGACACGGGTTACACAGAAATTAGATCACGGGCGATGCCCGTGAGACACCCCCTTCAAATTTCCCCCCGGATACCGGGGGGAAGGATGAGCCATGGGCAGGATGTCAATGGGACGCGACCCCCCTTTTGTCCGCCATAGGCGGATAAATTCCCCCCTACAATAGTAGGGGGGAATGCCAAGAATCACATGGTCTGGTCGAAGAACTCCACGAATTTTTCCGGGCTTTTGTATCCGGTGAATCGCCCCTTTTCCTCACCGTTGGGATCCAGTACGATCACGGTCGGCATACCGGTGATATGATATTTCTCCATCATTTGTCTTGACCAGGCGTTGCTTCGGGTGAAATCCATTCTCAGGGGCACCACTTGACTGAATTTCGCCACCACGCCGGGATCGTGCCAGGTCTTTTCGTCCAATTCAACACAGGCTGCGCACCAGTCAGCGTAGAAATCAAGAATTATCGGTTTCCCTTCGCGGCGGGCTTTCGCCAGCGCTTCCGGTTCCTGGTTCACCATCCAGGCGGGACCGGCGTACTTTGCAGTTGCGGAAACGCTGCCCGATGTCAAACCACCGCGGTAATTGATGCCCTTCAGATCGAAAACGCCCAGGACGAAATACAGTATCCCCAGGACTAATAGCAGGATGGAAAGCGATTTGGCTAATTTGTCTTTTAAGGACTCCAGTTCGCTTCCCGGCAGGAATGCCTTCCACCCCACTCCGACCATCACCAGAAATGTGCCCAGCAGCACGTTGAATAAGCCCACGCTGATGGAGGGTTTGATAATCAGAAAGGCGCCCATGAACAGCAAGATTCCGAAGAATTTCTTGATCGCTTCCATCCAGGCGCCGGCTTGAGGCAGCGCGGTCAATGCCCCGGACAGGGTGCCAATCACCAGAAATAGCATGCCCAATCCCAGGGACAGGACAAATAGGTAGACGAATCCAAGGAGGATGCTTCCGGACTGCGCCACCCAGGTCAGAAGCGCCACCAGCACAGGTCCCACGCATGGGGCAATGACGAGACTGGACACCATGCCGATGACAAAGGCGCCGCCCAATCCTTTGCGTTGATCGCTCTGGAGCTTCCCCTGCCAGGACGCAGGCAGGCTAATGTCGAACGCGCCAATCATGGAAAATCCCATGATGACGAAGACCGCGACCACGAAGAATCGGACGACCGGCGAGCCTGAGATGGAGCCAAATAGCGTACCGGTCGCGGCTGAGAACACACCCAGCGCGGAATACACTACCGCAATCCCCAGCACGAACGCCAGAGATAGGAAGAACCCGTGCAGAGGCTTGCCTTGTGCCCTGGCACCAATGTATCCGATGGTGATGGGAATGACAGGATACACGCACGGGGTGAAGCTGAGCAATATGCCCCCGACGAAGACCAGGAGCAACGCGACGACCGATCCCCGATTCAATGCATCCGTCAGCCGCTCGCTCAGGGTCAAAGGAGCAGCCTCCATCGCCGCTTCACCGAATATCTCGGGGTGCAGCGCCAGGGTGGTGACGCCAGGGGGAACGATGTTGACCGGAATCGCCAGCAGCTTATCGACCGGGAAGAAGCAGACTCGATCGCCGAAATCCTGGCAGACCTGGTATCCGGCTTGGATGTGCAGGCTATCGGTCCTGCCGGAAGAATAATCGCTCAAGTCAACATCAGGAGGGATCCTCAATTCGGCGGTGACCACTACTGTACCGCGATAGGTACGTTGCTCGTCTTCAATCTTCCCGGAAGGAAAAACAGGCGGCGAGACTTTAGCAAGGTCCGTCGAGTCGAATTGGAGGTAGAACAAGCCATTGGCGACGTCGGTGATATGATACCGGTCAGGGACTTCGAACACCACCGCCAGCTTGACGGAATCGCCGGGCGCCACACCGGATCGGGACAGAGTTCCCCATACCTTGACGTCCCGCTCTGCGTCGAAGTCGGGCTGTGCCGTGACCGAACTGAGGCAAAGCACCGCCAGCAGCAGCGCGATCAACCGGCGTGCGAGGCTTGTAAGGACTGGCAGACGAGGGCGTCTGCCAGCGCCGAATACACGGAAGCGAATCCATTCACCTGAGGACAAGGCGTTTCCTTCGATTTATTCTTTCTTCTGGAAAGTATCTTTCTTGCCGCAGCCCGGGCATTCTTTGGGCTTGCAGCGACCTTCTTTTTTGTGTCCGCAATTGGAACAGACAAACACCGCCATGTCGAACTCCTTGATTTCTTGCTTATTATACAATAGGTAGGTTCATGTGATCCAGACCGACGCAGTTATAGTCAGAAGCAAATAGTGGGTGCTGGGAAGCAGGGATTCGAACCCCGATTCTACGGTCCAGAGCCGCATGTCCTGCCGTTGGACGACTTCCCAGAATAGTTAAAGTTAAAGAGTTAATATACTCAGGATTTGGGAAAATGTCAAGCCTTAACTTGACCATTCTCAAGGCACGACCTGCCTTATGATTAGGCTGTCAGACGAGGAGGCATGACAGCGTTCCAGAAATGGATCACGGGTGGTGGAATGAGAGCGACAGGTTGTGAGATTTTCCGCTTGACTTTGCAGTTGTAAAGCTGTATTTTGTGCAGGGAAATGAGACAGGATCACACTGGTCATTTTCCCTGCTGCTGAGTGGAGGAATTCTTGCCCACACTTCATTTCCCTCCCGCATCCCAGGGGGGAAGGTATGTGCTGTCAAGCGAGGACGCATGACAGCACACTGATGGGTGGGCGGGACGCCGATGCCACAACCACCCCCCTTTTGTTCCCCCCTACAATAGTGGGGGGGAAAGGAGATACCGGATTCACAATAACGCCCCCGATTCTTCCCCTGACAGCGGCATAGCAGTATCAATTATCGTTCTGCTCAATAAGTATCACAAGAGGTCATCATGGACGAGCAAAGCCCTATCGAGCCTGGCACTCCGCCTCCCGAGATGCCGGGCGGCATTCCACCCGCCCCTGAATCTGTGCCGGAACCGGAATCCACCCCGTCCTGGGAACATACGGACAGGTACGGCTTCATTTCGGCGTTGATTCGCACGATCGGCGAAGTGCTGTTCCATCCGGAGATTACATTCAGGAATTTGAGGATTGGCGGCGGAATCGGTGCGCCGTTTCTATTCGGGTGGCTGCTCAGGAGTGTGTTCGGCTTGATATCGGCGTACCAAGCGAAGCGGATGCTGTTTGAGGGGCTCCGCCAGTTCGTGCCGCATATGCCTGATCTGACGCCGTTGCATCACATTTTCCCCTGGTTATATATGATGGTTCCGATAGGGGCGGCGTTAGCGATTTTCATTCAGACCGGCATCATCCATCTCTGCTTAATGATCGTGGGGGGAGCACGACGTAATATCGAGGTGACTTTCCGGGTCGTGGCTTATACCGAAGGCGCAACCGCGGTGTGGCAGATCGTGCCGTGGCTGGGGAGTTTCGTGACGGTGGTCTGGCAGGTCGTGTGCTATGTCATCGGATTGAAAGAGGCGCACCAGATTCCCACCGGAAAAGTCATCCTGGCGCTACTCCTACCGCTGATTGTCTGCTGCGGGATCGGCACGATTTTCATCGGGTCAATCTTACGAGGTCTCGCTTTCTAATGACATCAAATGCGTCACGCTGGGTATGGATCGCGGTTTTTGCTTCCGCATGGGTGATTGTTTTCGTGTTCCCGTGGCAGTCGTTGCCGGCTATGCAATGCCCCATCAAGGCGGCTTTTGGCATTCCTTGCCCGACGTGCGGGGGAATTCACGCGGTCAAGGCGATGCGACAGGGCGATTTCGGCGGCGCGCTGGTCTGCAATCCGTTGGTTGGAAGCGGTCTGATCCTGGCGGCGATTTGGGCAGTTCTACTCACAGTAGTGCCTCACTTCCCCACTCCAGACAGCGTCAAAGGACTCCTGAGAAATGGCTTAGTTGCCGGTGTGTTGGTTATGGTGGGGTTGCGTATCGCCGGCGCGGTTTAAGTGCATGAGGTGGCTGGACAAGCATACAAAAGCCGGATCCAAGACTGGATCCGGCTTTTCTGCAGGGTGAGGACGCCCTGCAACACTATCATACGCCCCCCCCGTTGCCCTCTACAGAAGCAGGGGGAAAGAATACTCGCCAGCTACTTGAGCATGACTACCTTGCGGATCTGGACGAAGCTGCCAGCTTCCAGACGGTAGAAGTACAAGCCGGATGCCAGACTGCTTCCATCGAACGCCACTCGATGTTCGCCCGCATCCATCATCCCATCCACCAAGACAGCCACCTGCTGACCCATGACATTGTATACGACCAATTTGGTGTGTGTCCGCTCGCGCAATGCAAACGGGATGGTGGTGGAAGGGTTGAACGGATTGGGATATGCTTGATCCAATCGGAATTGGGTTGGAACCACGGTGGCAGCTTCCGGCACATCGCTGGCGTTCACCCACATGGTGACATTGATGACGTGCTCGCCGCCGATGGCGTTGTGCAGGATGTGTAGATCCGCCAGGTAGTCGCCGTCCTGGTAGTCGCCCGAAGCAAGAGTCACGGTCAATGTGACATCGGAACCGCCTTCGACCGTGCCCGATTCGGGAGCCACGGTCAACCAGCCGGTTCGGAATCCCAGGTTGTAGGCTCGGACGAAATCGTCGGAACCTGCGGACAACCCTAAGAATGTCCACCGGTTGCGATCAAGACCGTTGGTAATGGTGCAGCCGCCGGCACGTTGATTCATCGGTTCGTTGCAACGACCGATGAAGGTCTGTACGCCGGTTTCCACGTCCATGGAATAGACGCACACGGAATCATTGGAACTGCCACCGGTGTAGAGATACAGATAGCCGTAGCTGCCCTGATCGGGCATGTACCCCATTCCCATGACATCCAGAGTATTGGGGAATGTCTGGACGACCGTGCCATCTACAGGATCGATTTCCTTGATGGGGTTGGCGCGATCGACTGTATAGAGGTGATTGGTATGGGTTCCGTACGCCAGCGCACGATTGGGATTGTAGGGACCGGGAATGCGGCGGACTTCCTGTCCTTCGTAGTTGAGACACACCAGTTCACTGCGGTCTCCCGTCCACAAGTATTCGCCGTCGAAAGCCATGTCGCGGGCGCCGAGAGATTGAATGACTGGCTGCGGATAGGAACCTAAGAAGTTCCACTCGTCATCGAAGCGATAGAAGGTATAGTTGGATCCTCCGCCGGAGCCCGTGATCCAGAATTCGCCCCAGGCGTATTCCACGCCGTTCAAGAATTCGTCACCGGTTAACAGGTCCGCCTGCTGATCCCACAGTGTCTCGGAAAAGTCCGTAGGGGGATTGGGCAGCCCCAGTGGATTGAAGTCATATTCAATGTTAAAGTCCAGAGGACCATTGCCGCCGTTGGCAAGAGTCACGTCTACCGTCCTCACTTCGTTCGATTCGAGATACTCTGTAATTTCGGACACGCTGACGCTGCATTCCGCGTGCAGCAGGTCGAAATCCTGGGTGATGACTTCGCCGCTGTCGATGGTCACGCTGACTGTTTGCGCGATGAAGCCTTCGGCTTCGACCGTTACGTCGTAACTCCAGGCGGGCACATGCAGCAGCTCGTAGTCGCCATTGGCGTCCGTTGTGTCCGCCATGTTCGGTCCTGCCACCGTGACGACCGCACCTTCGACGCCGGAACCGGTTGCGGCATTTGTAACCGTACCGTTCAGATCGCCGTAACCCATAATGATGTCAAGCACGGCGTGGTAGGGACGGAGATTATGTCCCGTCACCCACAGATCGAGAGAGCCTGGGTCATCCAGAGGTTGATCAAAAATGATCGTGACCTCTCCCTGTGCGTTGGTGAAACCGCGGGAATAGACGCTATCATTGGAAACACATACCATGGCGCCTTCCACCGGACCCGTACCGGTGGCGACGCCGATATCGACAGACGACAATCCGATATTGACACCGCTGGGATGATCTACCAGCAGGGGCGTTGGAGTGTTGGTAATCACGTCGATGGCGGCGTCACCCTGCCACAGATAGGTTCTGACGTTGGAACGACCGAGGCTGCCGTGGTTGTTCAACACGGTAATGTTGGCATAGTTTGACGTGTATCCGATGTTATTGATTCCTTCATCGAACACGCCTCGGTATAAGAATTTGTCGAAATCATGGTTGGGAATGGTGTAACTGGGGATGATCGCGCTCAATACCGCGACACAGCCGGAGGTGTGCTTCATCATCTCTTCGCAAAAGCAATTGCCCGCATAGGCGACAATATCCATATTGTCACAGCAAATGTCGAAGTGGACGTACAGCCGATCGGCATTCGTCAATTGGGCGATATGCGGCGCTGAGAAGCTGCCGGTGGGACCCCAATCCCACCATTCCGTAGCCGATCCGTGACCGCGGTAATTTAGGATGCCAACACCCGGACCGTTGATACAGTTAATGACGTCCTGGTTAGTGGCGCCTGCTCCGCCGTAAGCTGTGTAGAAATGCGGTACCTGGATGGAATATGGGTAGGTGCGAATTTCTTCGCTGCACTGGGTGTATTTCTGAGGATATTGTTCCTGATGCGCAACCAGGAGGCTGTTCTCCTCCCAGTTGTCGGTGCTGTCGCCTTCCAGCAGATAATGCATGGTTTTTTCGATCTGGAGGTCCAGCTCGTCCATGTCGTCATAGACGATCCTGCCGATTGCCAACTCGGCAAAGTGATCGTTGTCGTCACCAGGATCGACACAGGTGTACCAGGAATCACTGTACGACGGGTCGCTGGGGTCCGGATTCCAATAGTACATCGGCACATCCACACCCTGGGAACCGCCGCCATAGTAAGCGTCACCGACCAACAACACATATTCCAAACCCGTGGTATGATACAAATTGGTGATGTACGCCTTGAATTCCCCAGGATGGTTGAATCCTGCCTCCAAAGTCCGGACTTCGACTTTGTAGCCCTGACCATTACGATAATCCACTAAGGGTTGGATATGAGGCAAGCAGATTGTGTTAGTGATCACGAGGTACTGCGTGCCCGGGTCCTCATCGGTATCCAGCACGGAATACCCCATCTGGTCAAAATTGATGACCGCGGCGTGGTACATTTTGTAGAAGTTGGGTGCGATGGGATGCGGTCCCCGAGTCATGGGGTTGATTCCTCCCGCGCCGCTGGAACGCACTTCCACGATCAGGTGACGCGCCACTTCCAATTGCCCGGTGGCACTGGAAATGCGGAAGGGATGGAGAGTCATGCGGCTGATTCGGACGTCCCGCCAAATTCCGGGATCTTCGATTTCGACCCAGTTTTCCGGGTAGATCGAAGCCTGGCGATACGCGTCGTCGTTCCGGTCGAATCCGACACGGACGTCGTTCTCACGGAGCGGCGTCTGGAAGGGGTAGATCGCTGCGGATGGATAGGTCACGTAGTCCACATCCTGAACCCGGACATTGACTGATCCTGTGGGCGGCAACCCGACCATCTTGGAAATCGTGGGAAGCTCGGGCCATCCCACTTTTTGCGTGGTTCCATGGTCGCCGGGAACGCTCAATCGCGCGAAATCCGATCCGTTTTCCCGGACATTCTCGGTCCAATAGCCATTCAGGTTGAATTCGATCACAGTACTGTTGGGCGTGTTTGACAACACACGCCACTCGGGCAGGGCGCCTTCCGATTGGCTGCTCACGGGAACCCACGCCGAAAACACCGGCGCAGACACCCACAACACCAAAAGGGCAACGGCACACCCGAATCCCAAGTTCTTTGTCAAAATCGGCTTCGGTACACGTTCCATAATTGCTCCCATCAGTTACCTGTCAACTCGTATGGGCTTATCAGGGTAAGCCTTTACTCCGCTTCAGAATTCCTCGGGGGATCGACTTTTTCGGTGAGCTCCGCCCTCCACAGAGGGTCGGAAGAACCAAACATAGAGAATTTATAGAATGTACAAAAAATTGTATCAGAATGCAAGAAGATTATTCAATTGATTGATTTTGTCTTGCCCGGAACGGTAAGAAATATAGCAGGCGTGTCTCTATCGCCGGCATTTTGAGCTAATCTCTCATTTGCTGTCAGGTGAGGACACCCGACAGCACCGGAAATCCCTTAGTGGCTGTCAGGTGAGGACACCCGACAGCACCGGAATCCCTCATTTGCCGTTAGGTGGGGACACCCGACAGCACCGGAATAATCTCTCATTTGCTGTCAGGTGAGGACACCCGACAGCACCGGAAATCCCTTAGTGGCTGTCAGGTGGGGACACCTGACAGCACCGGAATCCCTCATTTGCCGTTAGGTGAGGACACCCGGCGGCACTCTGGCTGTGCTGTCGAGATTAGGTGTGCTGTCGAGTCTCCGCACTCGACAGCCGCTCGACATCCGGACGGAACATCGGGGATCATTTCAACAGCAGTGCTTTTTGCGTCTGCTGGAAAGACCCGGCTTTGAACGTGACGAAGTATATTCCGCTGGCAAGCGCAAGACCGCCGTCGCCCGTGCCCTGCCATAACAATTTGTATTGCCCCGCCTGGGCATGATTGCGCCGGAGTTCGAACGCTCGCTGACCCAGGACATTGGTAACCGTGATCGAAATCTCGCCCGGTTGGGCGATCTGGTAAGGAATCACCACCGACGAATTAAATGGGTTGGGATAGAGCGGGAAAAGTTCGTATGTCAAGGGTAGTGGGACCTTTTGGTCGCCGACCGTGGTGACCGAATCGCTGGAGGCAATCACTCTGACATTATCAATGACCCAGCCCTGCTCTCCCAGGCTGGCGTCGCTGCGAACATGGAAGCGCAACAAGACGTTGCTATTTCCAACGTAGTTGTCAAGAGAAATCCATTCCCGAAGCCAGTCCTGATTCCACTTGCTGTAGCCGGGACTGACCACATCCCAGTCGTTGCCTCCGTCGGACGACACTTCCACGAACGCGGAATCATAATCGACTTCAAAGTCATACGTGTGCCAGAACGTCAAAGCTGCCCCGTGGTAGGGCGAAAGATCAAGGGGTGATGCCGTTAGAAGCCACGAATCAGTTTGGTTGGCATATTCGCTGTCAGGGCTTTCGGAGGCGCCGGAACCGCCCAAAAGCCCGGGAGTCAGGATGCCCCAGGAATTGTGAGCGCCGCCGGTGCTCCAATTCCCCAGTCCGCTTTCGAAATCGTCCGACAGGAGTATAGTTACGTTTCCCGGCAGACCGAAGGCGAAGCTGCGATTGCTGTTCAATGAGAGTGATCCGTAGTACGGCACGTGATTTTCGTCGGCTGCGACAAGGATGGTGTACTCGCCCTGCGGTTTCTGAATGGAAAATGAGCCGGACGACGCATCCAGAGTATCAGAAAACTCACCGACAATGTACACCGTCCCCGGAAGGATATTGCCAGTCGCAAGATCGTGGATGGTGCCGGTTATGGTGTACATGGGCAGCGGCGCCAGACTGACGTTTCGCAAAGTCGGACTGGTAGGATTGCACGTGACATTCTCTATCACTTTCGTGCGGTAGCCTTCCGCCAGGAACATGAGATCATAGCTGCCGGCCAGGAGCGGTCGATAATAGGTCCCGAATTCATTGGTCATCCGAGGCGCAAGTTGCCGGGAATAGGCTTCCAATACCCGAACTTCGGCGTGAAGCGGCTGGCTGGTTACCGAATCCGTCACATGCCCGTAGAACATGGATCTATTTGGCTCTCCGCCATAGTCGATGAAACGATCCAGCAGGAACTTGGCGGCGTCCATATTGCCCGCCACGATCGCGTCGATGATGGATACGGTGTCGGGCTGGATATTCGAGGTGCCAACTTCGATCCAGAATTGCACGGTGCCCAAGGCTTGGTAGAACCAGTCACCGGCGGTGCCGTCTCGAGGGGAATGATAGGACGGAATATAGTGACCGCTGCCGCCATATCTCGGAATCATAGCTGCCAGACGCTGCGCTTCGTATGTAATCACGGCGGAGTCTGCTGGGGGCGGGAATTTGACGTCCGCCCATCCCCAGGGATAGATGACGTGTTCCGCGACATTGCCGGTCCGAGAACTGTGATAGATGATGGAAAATACAGGCTTGATGTGGTCGGAGAGATCGCGAAGCGCCTGGGTCTCTCCTTCCGAGAATGGCGCAGGACCGCGGTAGTAGTCGTACAATTCGTACGCGCCGGGATAGAACAAGGTGTCGCCCCGATCCCAATTCAGGTCGAAATTCCGATTGGGGTCCACGCCGCTGGTATCACCGCCTCGACCCGGCACATAGCGGAAAATTCCATCGCCGATGTTGTCCCGTTTGTTCTTCCGAAACGTCACGTCCAGTTCTGCCATCACCACGCTCAAGCCTTCCGGATTGGCCGTAGGCACGATCCAGATTTGGCAGGTGGTCAACCATGCAATCACTCGATTGGTGCCCAGGTTGTTAAGGATGAAGTTCAACAACTCCATCACGATTTCGTTGCCCAGGATCTCCTCGGCGTGCACTTGTCCGACGTAGAGCACCGCGGGTCGATCCAACTCCTGCTGAGGGTTATTGGATAGCTTCACGGCAATGATGGGTATCGTGTCCTGGGTGGAATAGCCGATGGTATCGACCAACATGATATCGGAATAGAGCCCCTGCAGGGAATCGATCTCCGCCAGCATTTCAGGATAAGTATGGAACCGCGGATTGATCTCGGCGTGACCTGGACCGGCAGCGACGGAGGTCAAGAGCACAAGGGCGAAGAGGAAGGTGGTGATTTTGTGCATTCGGTACATATTTTGGTCTCGAGTCTCTCTACAGGAAAGGTGTGGTGTCAAACGACTCGTTTGACACCTTTTTGAACCTGATTGTGCTGTCAAACGGGTCGTTTGACAGCACATATTCGCTACCCCCCCTTCAATTCCCCCCCGCATAGCAGGGGGGAGATTTTTCTCTGCGGTGGCATGGTCCAGACCATGCCACGATAGGCGGCGTATTGGCTGTCATGGTGCGGACCATGACAGCCCGGATACACATTGGCAAGGGCAGGACAAGTCCTATTGAGGGGACTTGTCCGCCCCTACGCGCCAGGCTGTCAAACGGGTCGTTTGACAGCACATATTCACTGACCCCCCTTCTTTTCCCCCCTACGATAGTAGGGGGGAAGAGGCATTATTTCAGAAGCACCATTTTTCGGACTTCGGAACGGTTACCGGCTTGCAGGCGGTAGAAGTATATCCCGCTGGAGGCATAGGTACCAGAAGCGGTTTTACCATTCCATACTACCTCGTGGGAACCGGCGGGCATCATCCGATTCTCAAGCACCCGGACCCGACGACCCAAAATATCAAAGATCGCAATCCGCACAGATCCAGCTTCGGGAATACTGTATCGAATGCGCGTGTCCGGGTTGAAGGGATTGGGATAATTCTGTTCCAGACTGAATGTCAGTGGCACCGGGTCTGCCGATTCGCGACCCACCGAAGTGGTGAAGTCATTCACCCGCTGGGCAAAAAGGTTGTAGTACGAGATCTCCTCGCCTGAGGTGCAACGACCGTCTTCCCACGCTACGATGGCGCCACCATTTCCATCCGAAACGATCGCTGGATACTGCTGATGGAATAACTCATCGTTGACAATCTCGCCGTTCTCGGTCCATCCGCTGACAATTTCGCAATCGCCGTTGACGTGGAGTCCATAGATATCGGATTCGAACTCTCCGCCGCTATAACCATAGACTTCCCACTCAAGATACACGCCGTCTTGCGAGTCAGAAACCATGACCGGGCTCCAGCGATCGTATTCGCCGACGGACACAGGAAATCCATTCGGCTCGCATAAGATCTCGCCAACAGCAGTCACAATCTGCAAATAGACATCCACGTTCTGGCCGCTTCGGAAATCTCCCCAGAGGAAGAAGACATTCCCTTCGTTGTCCAGTTCCATCGTAGTAGAGTACTGATCTTGCTGTGCGTCACAAACAACCAGTCCGGAATCAGACCACAGAAGATTCCCGGAACGGTCCACGTGCTGAGCGACTACATCTTCCTGATACAAAGGGTAGGTGTCTTGTCCCCAGGCGACATAGGCACCACCTCGCCCGTCCGAGATCAATGAAGGAATCCATTGACCACTGTCCGCAGGACAGACGAGCAACCCAAAGGGTCTCCACTGCGGCTGCCCATCGCTGTCCAACTTCTGGGCATAGGCTCTGACATAGGGCCAGGGGCCTCCATGCCAGGTAGTGATCACGCCGCCCAAGCCATCCGGAACAGCGCCATAACAGATATCTTCGTAGATGCCATTGGACACTTGAATCGGATCGGTCCAGACTTGGGCTCCGTTCGCATCCAGCTTTTGCGCGAAAACATAGATATCACTGCCTACGGTTCCGGACCAAAGGACAAAGGCGCCGCCGTCTCCGGTGGGAGCGATGTATGGACCATACTGTTGGTCCTGGCTCGGATACACGGGAACCCCGCACTCGGTCCAGAGAATGTTGCCGTTCTCGTCTATCCGCTGGGCGTATATTTGGTGCAACAGACCGGCATTGCGCCAGTCCTCCCATGCCACCAGGGCGCCGTGCATCAGGTCAGGCACCATTTGAGGCGATTCCATATATGCCTGGAGGCTGCTTTCGCACAGCGCTCTGCCGTTCTGCTCAAGATAGGCGTTGCCGTCCTGATCGATTAGCTGAATGCATAGATGGGCAAATCCGCTATAGCGGGAATCTTTCCAGAGGACCAGAGCCCTGCCCGGAACGGTTTCGACCATCCGGATTTGATCAACATCACCGTCGATCCCGGTCTGGAACTCGACTCCGTTTTCCGGCAATTGGATTTCGCCTTCACCATTCACGTGCTGAAGGAACAGACTCTGAACGCCGTAAGTGGAGTAATACGCTTGCTTACCCCAAACAATCAGAGCGCCATGATTTAAATCAGGGATCAGCATTGGGGAATATTGACGTTCCGGGGCATCGGTGATCACCATGCCATTGGCAGTCCACATGGGTGTTCCCGACGCGGAAATCCTCTGAGCGTATATTTCCGCGTCATACCAATCGCCTCCGTTTCGGACGTCTTCCCACACGATGATTGCACCATTGGCGCTATCCGAGATCAACCAGGGGTACATTTGCGCCTGCGTAGCGTCACAAACCACCATGCCGTTGGTTCCCCATATAGCGTTGCCCACAGCATCAACTCTCTGGGCGTAGATATCGGAAAGAAAACACTGCGGGTCGTTCCGGAAATCGGTCCACGCGAAGATGGCTCCCGCGTCATCGGATGCGACAATCTCACAGTCGACCTGTTCCAACGTTGCATCGCATAACACCCGTCCATCTGCCTCGAAAGCGGCGTTTCCGAGGGCATCCACGCGCTGGAAATACAGGTCGCCGAAATTATGGTCATTACGCATATCCTTCCAAACGATGAAAGCGCCTCCATGATAATCCGTGCACAATTCGGGGTCTCGTTGCTCGTACTGTACGGTACAAATTGGTGCACCGCTGGTGATCCACGCCAACGTTCCGTCAGAGTGGATTCGTTGCGCATAGATGTCGACATTCCCACTTGTGCGGAAATCCTCCCAAGCCACAATTGCCCCCCCTTGTCCGTCGGTGCCCGCCGAAAAATCTTCTTGCCTGTAAGAGTGCACAATCACGGGAAGACCCTCAACAGACCACCCTAAAGCAAGCTCGCCAGAAGATGTCAGGTGCTGAGCGTACAAGTCATTGGAATCATTTCGATTATCTTCCCAGGTAATTATCACGCCGCCCTCTCCATCATCCACCAGCTTCTGGTTAACCTGGTCGTCTTCCCAGACGCACACGGGCACACCGGTGGGATCCCACAACGGATCTCCATCGGTATCCACTTTTTGCGCGTACAAATCGCCCTCGTCCAAGCTTTCCGGAGCATTGCGAAAATCGACCCAGACAACAATCCAGTTGCCGTCCCCTGAATACATCACTTGCGGGTCTTGCTGGCGACCCGCTTCGGCGATGATCAGCTTTCCGTTGGCATCCCATTGAGGATCGCCGTTGATGTCGATTTTCTGAGCGTAGACATTCCGGAAACCCAGACGGCAATCGGACCAGACGTAGACTTGATCCCCTGTCACCGTGTCATAATCCCCGGCTCGATCCCACTGGGTGTGATAGCCCTGACGAAGGTTTACGCCGGCTGTATCCCAAAGAATTGGTGCGTACTGTGCATAAGCACCAGTTACCGTTAGCACTGCTACCAGTAACATCAACAATACATTGCGTTTCAACATGATTGCACCCTCCGTATTGTAATTAAAACGCACATGTGACGCTGTCCACGCAGCACCTTGATCCGCGGTGAACAGCGACACCCCCGTTTCACTTAGGTAGATCGCCTGTGAGAACCGAAGTTATTTCTGTGCTGTAAGGCGAGGACGCAGGACAGCACTGCCAAACCGACCTGCAAAGCCTGGTAGGGGCTTAGCATGCTAAGCCCCTACGGTATTTCCGTGATGTCAAATGTTCGCGAGTCGCAACCTCGCACCCCCCTTGATTCCCCCCCGCATAGCAGGGGGGAGATAATCGTGACCCCCATTTTGTTCCCCCCTACTCTGTAGGAGGGAAGAATGTGCTGTCAAGCGGGGACGCAGGACTGCACACATTCGCTACCCCCCCTTGATTCCCCCCCGCATAGCAGGGGGGAGATAACGTCCGACCCCCCTTTTGTTCCCCCCTACTGCCGTAGGGGGGAAGGATGTGCTGTCAAACGGGTCGTTTGACAGCACAACCATGTTCGCGAGTCGGAACCTCCCACCCCCCTTTTGTTCCCCCCTGCAATAGCAGGGGGGAGATAATCGTGACCGCCATTTTGTCACCCCCTACTATAGTAGGGGGGAAGGATGTGCCGTCAAGCGGGGACGCATGACAGCACGGACAATCGCATGGGCAGGATGCCCATGCCACGTCTGACCCCCCTTTTGTTCCCCCCTACGATAGTAGGGGGGAAGTTTCATTGGTAGGGGTTTAGCATGCTAAACCCCTACGCTATTTCAGAAGCACCATTTTTCGGACTTCGGAACGGCTGCCGGCTTGCAAGCGGTAGAAATAGATTCCGCTGGAAGCGTAGGAACCGGAAGCCGTCTTGCCGTTCCACACCACTTCGTGGGAACCGGCAGGCATCATCCGATTCTCCAGCACGCGAACCCGACGACCCAGCACGTCATAGATGACCAACTTAACGAATCCGGCATGGGATAGGTCGTAACGGATGCGGGTCGCGGGATTAAATGGATTGGGATAGTTCTGCTCGAGATGGAATGTCACCGGCACCGGCTCCGATTCGCTGATAACCGGGGAAGTAGTCCAATCATTCACTCGTTGGAGAAAGAGGTTAAATGTCTCTTCTTTCCCGGAGGAACGACCGTCTTCCCAGGCAATGATGGCGCCGCCGTCGCCATCCGGTGCGATAGCCGGTCCCAGCTGCTTGAACAGCTCATTGTTTACCGAGTCGCCGTTCACACTCCATTGATGAAATTCATGCACGTATTCACAGTCTCCGTTGATGTGGGTGCCAAAGAGATCGGATTTGACGATTTGACGCCAGTCTTCCCAGGTGATATAGACCCCGCCGCCCTGATCGTACGCCATCACGGGATATGGCTGGTCGTATTCGGTGGTGCACACGGGGAATCCGTTGTCTTCGCACAGGATCTCTCCTGCAGACGTCACTTTCTGCAGGTAGACGTCCTCGCTGGCATTGCGGAAATCCTGCCACAAGAAAAAGACATTGTCGTTATTGTTGTACGTATCCAGCACCATGCTGATGGAGCCCTGATCGCTAATCGCATTGCAGATGGTCAAGCCGGAATCGGGCCACACCAGATTGCCGGAACGATCGATATGCTGTGCGACTATGTTGTAATCGACGGAATCCCGTTTGTCTTCCCAGGCGAAGAAGGCACCGCCATTGCCATCCGCGATCACAGTGGACCAGTCCTGATTGCTGTCCGCAGGGCACACCAGCGTCCCGTTGGTGTCCCACTGAGCATTACCGTTGCTGTCCAGCTTCTGACCATATACTTTAAAGCTGGGCCATGCTCCTCCCTTCCAGGTGGTGATCACGCCGCCTTCACCGTCGGGGACGGCACCGAAGCAAATGTCTTCCAAGACCCCGTTTGACACTTGAATGGGATTAGCCCAGACCCGTGCACCACTGGCGTTCAACTTCTGAGCAAACACATAGATCCGACCGCTGACAGTTCCGGACCATAAAACGAAGGCGCCTCCGGTTCCGTCCGGTGCGACGTACGGACTTGCCTGTTGGTCCTCCGGGCCGGGATTAGGTACAAACACATGGACACCGCCAGGCGTCCACAGCGGTGTTCCGGTATTATCGATGCGCTGTGCGTACACCTGAGTGAACAAGCTTGTGCTGCGGTTGTCTTCCCACACCAACAGGGCGCCATTCGCCAGGTCTGACACGAACCGCGGGGATGCCATATTCCCATCGGCGGCACCACCGCATAACGAACGTCCGTTCGGCTCCAGGAAGACATTGGCGGAGGTATCCATTAATTGCATATATAGGCATCCGATTCCTCCGTTGCGAAGATCTCTCCACAAGACCAAGAATCTCGAGTCGGAAGTCTTGACCATGATCGGGTCTTTGGAATCGCCGTCGATGCCGGAATGGAATTCCACTCCATTTTGGGGGAGCTGGATTTGACCAGTGCTATTGACGTGTTGGATAGACAGGCTTTGGACGGTTAGACTGGCGGAACCGGCTTGGGTAGCCCAGACCAGGAAGGCGCCGTGGGTCAGGTCGGATTTCAGGAGGACGGAATTCTGGTAATCGTCGGCGTCGGAAATCAGGACTCCGTTGGCGAGCCACATGGGTGCGCCGGATGACGATATTCGCTGGGCGTATATATCCGCGTCTCCGATGTCATTGCCGTTTCGGATGTCTTCCCAGCCGACGATCGCGCCATTGGCGCCGTCGGAGGTGAATCTGGCGCCCCATTGCTGTTGGGCGGCGTTGCACACTACCACTCCATTGGCGCTCCAGAGTGCATTTCCGGCGGGGTCAACTTTTTGGGCGTATATGTCACCTAAGATATTCGAAGGATCGTTGCGGAAATCGACCCAGGTGAAAATCGCGCCGCCATCGTCCGCGGTCATGATCCGGCATTCGTTTTGCTCTTGGTTCGCGTCGCACAGTGTGTCACCGTTGTTTTGGTACAGGCTATGTCCCGAGGAATCGATGCGCTGGAAATACAGGTCGCCAAAGTTCTGGTCGTTGCGCTTGTCGATCCAAACGATGTAGGCGCCGCCATGCCCATCCGGGCACAGCTTAGGACCTGATTGATCAAACCCTGCCAGGCAGATAGGCTTGCCATCCGGATCCCATGCCAGAGTTCCATTAGGGCGGACGCGCTGAGCATAGATATCGTTGTTCCCGCTCAGGCGCATGTCCTTCCAAGCCACAATTGCGCCGCCATGCCCATCCGTATCCACTGTCAATTCTTCCTGGCGTCCGACATATTCGATCACCGGTAGCCCATCAGGGGACCAACCCGGTGCGATTTGCCCGGAGGAGGTCAAATGTTGGGCGTAAAGATCATTCCCGTCGTTTCGGTTGTCTTCCCAGACAATGATCACGCCGCCGGCGCCATCGTCGACGAGTCTCAGGCTAATTTGGATGCCTTCTACGATGCATACTGGTTCACCGTTCGGGCTCCACAAGGGGTCTCCTTCTGAGTCCACTTTCAATGCCCAGACGTCGCCCGCTTCGATGACATCCGGGGTTCGGCGGTAGTCCACCCAGGCGAAAATCCAGTTGCCGTTGCCGCTGTATATCACTTCCGAATCTTCCTGGCGTCCCGCATCGCGGCAAATCAGTTTGCCGCCTTCACCCCACAGCAGGTTGCCATTAACATCAATCTTTTGGGCATATACGTCCCGATCTCCTTCACGACAATCGGAATAGGTATATACTTGATCGCCGGTTACCGGGTTACTGGCACCGGCACGGAACCATTCGATATGATAACCCTGCCGAATGTTGACGCCGGACGTATCCCATAGAATCGGCGCCCAGCCGGCGAAAACGACGTTCGGCAGGAGCACGGTCATCAGAAAGCCCAACAGGATTCCCGCTTTCCGCCAGGGCGGACGAGTCGCGGGAACTACACGCGTTCTCTGTGGTGTCGGGCGTCCCCGCCTGACACACTGCAACGCCCGGACTCCGCTTCTTGCAAAAGTGTTAGTACTGGAAAACTGCCATACTCGCATGATCATCGGTCATTCCTCCGTCTTGTATTTGGAATGGGGCGTTCAGCGTCGTGCAGTTAAGGAGGTCGGCTGAAACGCCCCACCGCAGTCAAAAACATCTTTCTATTGTTACGAATCACAGGACATTACGGCAAATATCGTACCGAGAAGCGGGAACGGAGATGCCATAATAATCCATTGAAAATCAAGCAAATGGATTGGCGAGGATTTCGGTCGTCGCACGAACCGTGCATTCCGTGCAATTTCCGGCAGGAAATTGCGTGGCGACTCGGCGCCGTGCATGCAGGTGACGCCATGAATTGCGGAAAGGGAATCGCGGTCCACCTGCAAGATTCCCTTCCCTCAATCATCCACATCGTCAAGACGCCAGCCTTGACGACGAATCGATTCCGGTCGTTGTTACTACTTGACGACCCAGACTTTCACTTTGGTTTCCACGTCGGCATGAAGCTTGATGGGGATTTCGAAGACCCCCAGAGCTTTGATGGGCTCCTCCACGTTGATTTTCCGCCGATCGACCTGGATGCCTTTTTCGGCTAATAGGTCTGCGATGACCTGTGACGTCACCGCTCCAAAGATTTTGTCATCCTGCCCGACCAGGACTTTCACGGTCAAGGAAGTCTTTTCGATGGCAGCCGCCAGATCAGCGGCTTGCTTGTACACGCGCTGCTCGTGGATACCAGCCTGCTTCCGTTCTTCATTGACCATAGCAAGGGATGCCCTGGTCGCCTCATAGGCAAGACCGCGGGGAATCAAGTAGTTTCGGGCGTAGCCGTCCTTGACACGGACTCGGCTGCCGCTGTCACCCAATCGGTCGACATTTTTTCGCAAGATAATTTCCATGGAATCCTCAAGAAAGCATTGATTTGAATTCGGGAGTTATTTGTCGGGTCTGAAGGAAGCCCGACCAACGAGGCTGTCAGGTGAGGACACCAGACAGCACACTCAATTCACCGTGCCCTATGGTAGGGGCTTAGCATGCTAAGCCCCTACGATATTCCAGTGCAGCCAGGTGCCCTCACCTGACTGCCAATACAAGGTGACCCCCCTTTTGTTCCCCCCTGCAACAGCAGGGGAGAATCAGGAGCCCAAGCTACCTGGGGATTTCCAGCACGTAGGGCAGCAAAGCCAGGTATCTCGCCCGCTTTACCGCAACTTCCAGTTGGCGTTGATGATGTGCGCAGGTCCCGGAGATCCGGCGAGGAATGATCTTTCCCTGCTCGGAGATAAAGCGATATAACCTTTTGTCATCCTTGTAATCGATGTACACGTCCCCCTGTTCGCAAAACCGGCACATTCGTTTCCTGGGGCTCATCAAAGCCCCGGGACGTCGTTGACGTTGCATGTATTTCTCCTACAATTTCAATTCTCGATATCCGAAATCGAACCGCTTGTTGCCTTGAGCCAATGGATCGGGGTGGGCGTCGCTGGAACCGGTCTCCGCCGGGATTTCGCTCTCGCTCATTGCGTCTAATGGGATTTCTTCGGGTTCTTGAGCTTCGGGACCCGGCGCGGCGATACCAGCCTCCCGCTTGTTCAGGAATTGAATCCGGCGTGCTTTGATCTCCACCACGTTTCGGTTGAAGCCATCTTCGGTTTTCCAGTTGCGGCTCTGCAACTCGCCTTCCACCAGCACCGCACTGCCTTTCTTCAGGTTCTCGTAGCAGCTTTCAGCGAGTTTGTACCAGGCGACGATGCCGATGAAGCAGACGTCTTCCTTGACTTGACCCGAACTGTCTTTGTATTTTCGGTTGGAAGCGATGGTGAAATTCGCCACCGGCGTTCCGGTAGTGGTCTGACGAAATACGGGATCCTTTATCAGGTTGCCCACAATCATCACGCTGTTAATATCCGGCATCCTTAAGTCCGCCATAATCCACCTCTTGTTATTTGGTTCGTGATTCCTCCACCTGGCCATACCTCAGGAACGGATTCTCGATAACTGGTTTCCCGCCGTAGCACGGGCTTCCATCCCGTGCCCCGTCATGGGCGGGACGCCCATGATACAGGAAGGGTTCTCGGGCTAATCATTCTTTGCTTTGCTCCGGCGTCGCTTCTGGTTCATCAGACGCGGGCGGTGTTTTGTCTTCGGGCGCAGGATCGTTTTGAATCGGCAAAGCTTCTTTCAGGTCCGGCACCTCGTCATCCTCGTCGATGACGTCGGCTGCCACCTCGCCTATCACACTCGGGATTACGTCCGGCGTTTCGATCGCTGCTTCTTTCGGTCGACGTGGCTGCATCGCCATGGCTTTGGGATCCAGCATCACGATCAAATGCCTGAGCACCATCTGGTTCAGTCGGAGCAACCGGTTGAGATCTTTGACCACCTTTGGATCGAATTCAAAGGTGAACAGCACGTAGAATCCGTACTGGCGGCGCTGAATTTCGTAAGCCAGACGCCGACGCCCCCAGTGATCGACGGAGAGGATTTTGCCGCCCTTCTCCGTTAGGGTTTCCTGGATTTTGTTCACTGTTCGGTCGATCTTTTCCGCGTCCGAGGACGAGTCAATGACGACCATCAATTCGTAGTTTCTCATACGCATCTCCCTTCGGTCAGTTCGGCTTCGGAACTCTTGTCCCGAAGCAGGGGTAGGTTATGGTTGATCTTGGCTTGATTTCACGAGGATAACGTCAGGATCACAGGGATCCTGACCTACAGTCTGGTCCCGAAGCAGGGGTTGATTATGGTCAGTCTGTGTCTTAGTCTGCGGTCAAACGACTCGTTTGACCGCCTTGGTCAATTCGACGTACTTCGTCGTGTCAAACGGGTCGTTTGACACCACTGATACCCCCCTTCTTTTCCCCCTTACTCCGTAGGGGAGAAGAACTGCAGATTTTCCTGTTCAGTGGCGCTGGACTATTGGTTGAAACGATTCATGGCGGTTTCGATGCCGTCTTGAATCCAGCATAGAACGGCTTGCGACGCGGTTTCCATCATTCTGGCGACCTCTGTTTCCTGTGCCTGGGTAAATGGAGACAGCACCTGTTCCACCCACTCCTCAGGATCGCCGCCTCCGCCGATGCCAATTCTCAGCCGGGCGAAATCTTCGGAACCAAGGTGATAGATGATCGATTCCAGTCCCTTGTGCCCGCCATCGCCGCCCCGCCGTCGCAATCGGATCTTGCCCAACGGCAGTTGCAGATCATCGCACACGACCAGCAGGTTTTCCAGAGGAGTTTTCGACCGTTCCATGATGGTGAGAACGGCTTCTCCGCTGCGATTCATGTAGGTGGTGGGTTTGACCAGCACCGTATTACGCCTGAAGGTGGCTGCTGTCCACCAGAACGAACCCGGACCCGCACGGAACCGGACACGCCATTTAGCTGCCAGAGTATGCACGACCTGGAATCCCAGGTTGTGGCGGGTGCGTTCGTATTCGGTGCCTGGATTTCCGAGCCCGACCACGAATTTTCGATGAGCAGTCCGGAGGTTAGGCATCTTTGCCGGGTCGCTGGACGGAGTAGATCATAATGAGCGTGGAGATTGTCAGGATCACAGGGATCCTGACCTACAGTCTGGATTCCCGCTTTCGCGGGAATGACACTCTTCATTCCTTGGGGTGGCATGGTCGCTGCCGTGCCACCGGAAATAGTCAGGATCGCAGGGATCCTGACCTACGATCCGTCATGGTGCGGACCATGACAGCCCGGGCAATGTAGGGATTCAACATGTTGAACCCCTACAAAGACGGGCAGGTCTGCGCAACAGGTCTATTTTTCTGGTTTCTTTTCCGGTTTGGCGCCTTCTTCGCCCTCTTCTCCTTCTGCGCCTTCCTCAGCCTTTTCGGCTTCCTCACCTTCCACGGGGGCAACTTCCGCCACGGCGACCTTCTCGATCTTAGGCGGTACTACGGTGGCGACGGAAGCTTTGGGGTCTTCCAGAATTCTGATATTCTCGAAATGCAGCTCCTCGACATGCACGCTGTCCCCCACGTTCAATGCGGTCACGTCCCATTCCAGGAACCTGGGTATGTCTTTAGGCAGGCATTCGATTTCCAGTTCTCGGAGCGTGTGCTCCAGGATGCCGCCTTCCTTGACGCCGACCGGAGACCCTGTCAGGTGTAGGGGCACCGTGGTGGTCAACTTCTGCCCCCGCGAGATTCCCATGAGATCGATATGGAGGATATTTCCCCATACCGGATCGCGCTGGATTTCACGCACCACGCATTCGCGTTCGTTCCCATCGGGCATCTTCAGCATAATCAGCGCAGACTCGCCTGCCAATGTCTTGTTCAACTCCAGCTCGGCGAAGGCGACAGGCACTGCTGGCTCGGCCACGGTATAGAATACGCCGGGAATCATCTTCCGTTTCCGGAGCTCCTTATTTTGCCTCTTGCCGCTTTCCCGTGCCATTGCGCTCAAAACTCGTTCGTCCATCGATATCTCCTGATTAGCTTCATCGTCGGGTTTCGCCACAGGCGTCCATTCGGACAAGGGAACCCGACCTACAAGCATGGGCGGGACGCCCATGCCACATTTCATATGAATAGGGTTGAGATCGATTCCTCGTCGTGGGTGCGTCGGATCGCCTCCGCGAATAATCCGGCGACAGACACCGTGGCGAATTTGGTGAATTCCTTGGTGTTTTTCGGAGGCAACGTATCGCACGCCAGGAATTTCTCGATTTCGGAATCCTGTATTTTTTTCCAGCCATCCTTGGACAGCAGAGCATGGGTGCACACTGCTTCGATACGGAGGACGCCCCGTTCTCGGAGGATTGCCGCGGTGCCGACCATGGAGCCGCCGGTGTCCACCATGTCATCGACGATCATGGCGTTCATCCCTTTCACGTCGCCGATCAGATGCACGGCTTCCGATTCGTTGGCTTTGGCGCGCACTTTGTCGACCATGGCATAGCCGCACCCGATGCGCCGGGCATAGGCTCGCGCCATTTTGAGGGAACCGACGTCGGGTGACACCATGACCAGATTTTTCATCTGGCGGCTTTTCACGTATTCAATCAATACCGCGGAGGCGTACAGGTGATCGAAGGGGATGTTGAAGTACCCCTGGATTTGGGCGGCGTGCAAATCCATGGCGATAATCCGATTCGCACCGGCGACGGTGAGCATGTCCGCAACCAACTTGGCGGTGATGGGCACCCGACCTTCGTCTTTGCGGTCCTGGCGGGCATAGCCGAAATAGGGGATTACCGCGGTGATCCGCCTAGCACTGGCGCGTTTCGCCGCATCCATCATCGTCAACAGCTCGAACAGGTTGTCGGAGGGTGGTGGAGTCGGCTGGATCAGGAATAGATCGGTTCCCCGGATATTTTCCTGGAATTTGACCGAGATTTCTCCATCAGAAAAACGCCCGACGGCCACATTTCCAAGCGGGACACCCAGATGTTCCGAAATTCGCTGCGCCAATTGCGGATGCGCGTTCCCCGTAAAGATTTTCAGCTGATCGCCCATAGTCGATTTTCCCATATCAAGTGTATGCCTGCTGGGGTGGGAGGATTCGAACCTCCGGATGCGGGGACCAAAACCCCGTGCCTTTCCGCTTGGCTACACCCCACCGAACTCTATAGCACTCCGACTCCCTCAGTTTCCGAACCAGCGGTCAGCGATCCCTGTGACCGAATAGTTAGATCCGGGATCGTGCCGGAGTACAAGGGCGGCTGGAACGCAAGCCGCTGGTGACGCCATCCCCCGAAAGTGCCCTGATTGCCAATCGGAGCCCAAATCCGCACCCGGAATTCCAGCAATAATGCTACTTCTCCTCCAATCTTACCCCTTTTTCCTGTTCCTTGACCATTGTTTGGTACTTTTCAAGGATCAGTTTTTCGATGTGCTCGCGGAAGTTGTTGTCAATGGGATGAGCGATGTCCTTATAGGTTCCATCGTTCATTCGCCGGCTGGGCATGCAGACGAATAAGCCCTGCCGCCCCTGGATGATCTTCAGTCCACGCACCACGAACACATCTTCGAACGTGATGTTGACAAACGCCTTCAGTTTGTCTTCGTCGCGGAGGTTGATGTTGACTTCTGTGATGTCCATTCCCATTCTCCTCATTAGGTAATCCGGCACAGTCCGCCGGACTATCCGGCTTCCCATTTTTCCCTGTTCTCTCCCGACAGACAGGCAGTCCGTCTTCCTATCGTCGTCGTGTCAGGCACGCCCAGCCCTGGGATTGTGCCCATTCCAACCCTGCGGCAGCCCGTTCGAAGTCCGAGTACAATCCATAGAGGCAGGAACCGCTTCCTGACAATCCGACATAATCAGCACAAGTCTCCCAAAACTGGTTGCATCGATGTTTCAACGCCGGGTATTGGCGAAATACAATCGGTTCGAAATCATTGGTGACATGCTGCCGGAATCTTGGATCGCCGGGTGCAAGATCCAGAAAGTCCGACAAGGGCAGTCTATCGCTGTCAGGTGGGGACACCTGACAGCACGGAGCGGACGTCTGCTCCGAAGCAGCATGGCTGTCAGGCGGGGACGCCTGACCGCACGGGGACTCCTGCACGGGTGGGCTGTCAGGTGGGGACACCTGACAGCACTTGGATTTGTCCCATTGTTGGTACGCCCACTGGGTCGATACTTCCCACCCGGGGCAGAACAGGACGATCCACCCGTCAAACGCCCAAGTCACGGGTTGAAGCAGATCACCAGTACCCGTAGCGTACGCCGTTCCGCCTTGCAGAAAGAAGGGGACGTCGGCGCCCAGTGATCGCGCCATAGCGATCAACTCCTTTTCCCCGACGTCGATACTCCAAAGTTGAGATAGTAACTTGAGTGTCGCCGCCGCATCGCTGGAGCCACCACCCAATCCGCCACCCGGGGGGATTGATTTCTCCAAAGTGATGCGGGCGCCACGACTGACGTTTGCTTCCGGTTGCAGCCGTCGTGCTGCGCGCACGATCAGATTATCTTCGCCTGCGGGAACGGGTATTCCACGGCATATGATTTCGATCCCTTTCGAAGGTTCTGCAAAGAGCGTGTCCCCCCAGTCCAGTTCCACAAAGATCGTTTCAATGGCATGATACCCGTCGGGCAGCCGTTTTAGAATCCTGAGCCCCAGATTGATTTTGGCATTCGCCCTTCGACTGAGCATCATCGGATAGCACACCACGGACGTGCGATTACGTGGCTTTATTCTTCGCTGTTTCTTTAGAGCCGGAGTATTGCGCTTTTCGTCTCCGTCGCTCCTTTTTGTCGGAGCCGTAGTAGTAATAGTACTGATAATAATGGAAATAGTAGTAGTACGACCCGTAGATTTTCTTGATGTCCAAACCATTCAGCAGGACACCAAGTATTCGGGCATTGACGTTTCGAAGCAGGGTGATGGCTCTCTGGACTTCGCGACGGTTGACAAAGCCTGACGCCACCACCATGATGACACCATCGACTCTGGTTGACAGGATCGCAGCGTCGGTGACAGCGATGATGGGCGGACTGTCCAAGATCACCATGTCGTACCGGTTCTTGGCTTCTTCCAAGAAGTTCCTCATGGCGCGAGACGCCAGCATTTCCGATGGATTAGGCGGAATATCGCCGCAGGTCACGATGTCCAGGTTGTTCAAGTCTGATTTCTTGACGATTTCGTCGAACGTCATGGTCCCGATCAAGTAATTGGTCAATCCGTAGGAGCGATCCAGTTTGAAGAAATTATGGATCGCCGGACGTCGCAGGTCGGAATCCAGAAGCAGGGTTTTGTTCCCCATCTGGGCGACGGTAATTGCCAGATTGGCTGCGGTAGTGGATTTCCCTTCTTTGGTGGCGCTTGACGAAATCAGGATCACTTTGTTCGGACGATCCAGATTCGCGAAGTGGATATTGGTACGGAGCGACCGGTATGCCTCGGAGATCGGGGACTTTGGGGAAAAGCGGGTGATCAGTTTGGATTCCACTTTCTCCATGTCATCCTTGCTGTAGGATTTCCCGTCCCGACGCATCTTCCTGGCTATCTCCGACATTTTGACCACGGGAATGGTTCCCAGAAGCACCAATCCCATCCGTTCGATGTCTTCGGCGGTTTTGATGGAGTCATCCAGGAATTCCAAGAGGAACGATACCGCGACGCCTAACCCCAATCCCAGAATAATCCCCAGGACGATATTCAGTCGTTTGTTGGGTTTGAAGGGCGCCTTGGGCGGTTTCGCCAGATCGATGATTCGGACGTTGGCGGTTTTGCCCGCTTCGCTGATCCTGGATTCCTCGAACTTCTCGTTCAACATCATGTATATTTTCTCGTTCAACGAGGCATCGCGGGTCAGGCGCGCCAGGACCAGTTCTTTCTCCGGGACTGTTTCCAATGCCGTTTCGGCGGTCGCTACGATTTCCCGCCACGAATCGGCTTTGGCGGTCAAGGATTTGATTTCGGTTTCCACTTCGATCATCCGGTCCACCAACTGCTGGTTGGTTCGGAGTGGGTCCAGGGGAATCGATCCAGAGGAGGCGATTTTTCGGGCTTCTTCGATTTGCCGCTTCTTGATCTCGTCAATCTCATCGTCCAATGACTTGATCACAATTTCCGTGCCCGGCGCGTCTCTGGCTTTTAGCGAGGCGATTAGCGAGTACTTTTCCGAGATCTGCTGTTCGAATTGCTGGATGATCGGGCTGGTCACATCCTGGATGCTGGAGACCAGATTGGATTGGGTGTCCGACAGTTTTTTGCGCAGGAAATCCAGGCGTTTCAAATTAGCAGACAATTCGGTTTCCGCTTCGTTATAGAAGGCACGGAAATTTGCGATTTGTTCGACCATTTTAGCGGTCTCGGAATTCAGCGCCACCGTTTTCTGATTCTCCTTGTAGTCTTTCAGCACCTCTTCGGACTGCGCCAACTTGTAACGAATGTCATCCAACTGATCTTCGAGGAACTGCCGGACTTCGGAAACCTCGCCGCGGGATGATTTCAGACTTTGCTTGTAATACTCGTCCGCGACAGCATTGGCTAAGAAGGATGCCTCGAAGGACGAGTGTCCCACCACCTTGAGCTCGATGATGTCCGTGTCGGTCAGATGGTTGACGGAGATGCTTTCGCGAAGGTTCTGCACCTTGGTATCAAACGGAATCACTTCCCCGGAGGAAGTGTAGTCCCGGAGTATCTCCAGCTCGTCCTTATACGGCGTCATTTGCAGGGAGCGTATGACCTCTTCGCTAAGAGTGCGGCTTTTCAACACTTCCACCTGATTGGCGATCTCAGTCTGTACATTGAACGGACCGGTGATGTCGAAGATGGTGCGGTCGACCCCTCCTTTTTGCTCGATCAGGATGGTGGTGGTCGCCTCGAACATCGGTCGCATGGTATTCGTTAGATACGCTGTCAGCGACACGACGGTCAAGAACGACAGGAAGATGATCCAACGACCGCGGAACAGTACGCGGAAGTATTCCGACATCTGGACTCTATGTTCTTGGGGCTCCAAGAGACTTCTCCTTTCAGGTGGACCGGTCGGGGTCCTCGGTCACGCTCACAGGTTCAATATTCTCCTGCGCCTGGATCTCCGAGAATCGGAGATTCTGTCTCCAGTAGAAATACAAGCCGATGACCGTCAGGGGCAGGTAATTGAACAGGTGATTCACCAATGCGAATCCCATGGCTTGTTCCGCCGGAACGCCGAACAGCGACAATCCCAGTACTATGACTCCGTGATAGGTCCCTACCGCCCCCGGCGTTGATGGGATCGTGATCGCAATGGTTCCGACTGCCAGAAGCACCAGACTGGTCATGATTGGGGAGTGCTCTATCTTCGGATATGCAGGGGACACGAAGTCGAAGGTGTACAGGACGCAGTAGATGCAAGCTGCGTAGAACACCCATAGGATCAAACTGGATACGATAATCAGAAAATAGTGCTCGGTACGGCTGAAGACTTCCAATCCGCGAGTGAATTGGCGGGTGATGTGCTCGACCCGCTCCACGATGCCCTGACCCAACTTGTCCAACAGCTTCCGATTAATCCGAATGATCTGCTCGGTTCTGAAGATCAATATCACCAGCACCGCCACCAACGCCACCGTACCGATCAATGTAATCAAAGAACTCCGCCGAATCCAGTCAGGGAACGGAAACAGCAGAAAGATTATCCCCAGGATTAGCAGCAGACATAATATATCAAATAATCGCTCCACCACGATGGTGGCAAAGGCGGAACTTCGCGAGACCTTGCCCGCCCTACCCATCGAGTAAGCTCGAAAGATCTCTCCCATCCGCAGGGGCAGAATGTTGTTGACCATGTACCCGATCATCATGGAAGAGAAAGCGGTTCCGAATCGGATGTTGCCCACGGGAAGCAGAAACAGCTTCCAACGGTACGCTCTGACGTAGAAGCTGGTCAGGAACATCGCCATCGCCGGAAGCAGGTACAGGTAGTGAGCGTGTTTCAGCACCTGCACCAATTCCGGAATCATAATTCTGGGGGTGCCGACGATCGCCTGACCCAGCCCGACTCGTCCCCGAAAAAAGCCAGCAATATCGGGCTTCCAAAATGCCAGATATAGAAAGAACAATCCCACCAGAAATCCCAGCCAGACCCGGAGCGAAAAGAGCTTCTTCACCGTGTCCCTACCTCAGATCAATCGTTTCGGTCCCTTCCGGCACGGTCATTTTGAACAAGCTATCGGGAAGGACGGGATTTGCTTCGATCCGATCGATGTGGTAGACGGTCTGATTCCCCTGGGCATCAGCCACAATCGCTTGCTTGACAAGCCACTGTGCTGGATCAATCCACACCGTCACATGACGGAACGCCGAGTCTTGATCCTTGGGCAAGAGTTCCAACTTGTAGCCCACAGAATCTTTGGGGGCGGCATCCTGCGCATTCTGGAGATCCCAATGAGCGGACAATCCTGTCAGAAGCTGCTTGGGCAAGATGACGCCGGACTCGTCGCTATAGGTCTCGATTAGCAGCTGACCCGTGTCCGTATTGTATCTCCACAGATTCTTCCCGTCCACGATCACCAGTTGGGTTGGGAATTCCAGGCGGAAGTGGTCGTCTTTTCGATAGGTCATCGTACCACGGCTTTCCGTGGACGTTTCCGCCAGTTGCCAGCGGAAGCTCTCCGTCAACTCGGCTCGAAATCCGGACAGACCATCAAACGTCTTCCGGGCTTGATCCAGTACGTCCTGAGCGGTTATCTTGCCCGCGGCGGACGGGACGAAGGCGATCAGGCTCAACCAGAGCAGAACCGCGGCGATGATCCGCACTTTATTCCAGAGGGTGTCGGTTGCTAAAATAGTCTTCCTCCACCAGTACTTCGCGGGCTTTGGACCCGTCGAACGGTCCTACGATTCCCGCACGTTCCAGTTGATCGATCAGACGGGCGGCGCGCGCATATCCCACTTTCAAGCGCCGCTGCAGGATCGATACCGATCCCTGCTGCGTGCGAGCCACGATCCGAGCGGCTTCGTCAAACAACGGATCCACATCTCCGGGAGCCATCGTCTCGGTTTGACGGTCGAGGGAATCGGGAATCGGCAGATCGATCCGGACTGTGGGGGTCGGTTGCTTCCGAATATGTGCGATAATCCGATTGATTTCCGGCTGGGAGATCATCGCGCCGTGGAGCCTTATGGGATTGGACGATCCAGGCGGGACGAACAACATATCGCCTTTTCCCAGCAGGGTTTCCGCTCCATTCATATCCAGAATCGTGCGGCTGTCAATCTTGCTGGCGACCTGGAACGCTATGCGGCTCGGAAAATTCGCCTTGATCACACCGGTGATCACATCCACACTGGGTCGCTGGGTCGCCACGACCAGATGTATCCCTACGGCTCGCGACATTTGAGCCAGATGAGCAATGGGTTCTTCGATTTCCTTGGCAGCCAGCAGCATGAGATCCGCCAGCTCATCGATCACGACCACCAGGAATGGCAGGGGCTTTGGTGCGTCGCCGACTTGCGCCGATCCCGCCCCGTTAGTTCCTGCGGGTGTCGCAGAGGGGAGATGCGCAACACGATCGTTGTACTCGTTGATGTTGCGGCTGCCGGCTTCCGCCAACAGATCATAGCGCCGCGACATCTCGATTTCGACGCTCTTCAATATCTGCACCGCGCCGTTGGCGCTGGTCACCACATCTTCTCCCAGGTCGGGACGAGTCACCAAATGATGGTTGCGGAGCTCTGAGAATCCCGACAGTTCCAACTTCTTGGGGTCGATCATGATGAATTGGACTTCGTCGGGAGTTGCTCCGCACAAGATGGAGACAATCAGCGAATTCAGGAAGACACTTTTGCCGGATCCGGTAGTACCCGCAATCAACAGATGCGGCATCCGCGCCAGATCGTCAAGCTGACTTTCGCCCTCGGTGGTCTTGCCCGCTGCAAAGAGCAATTTGGAGGAATGCGCTTGGAATTCGGGCGTTTCCAGCAAGCTGCGGAAAGACACCTCCACCCTTTCCGGATTGGGGACTTCCACACCGACCGCACCTTCCCCGGGAATGGGGGCGATAATCCGAATGGCTTTGGCGCGCAGCGCCAGCGTCAGATCGTCCGCCAGGGACACGATCCGGCTGACTTTGACACCCGGGGCGGGTTCCAGGTCGTATCTGGTAATGACCGGTCCGGGGTGGATTTCCACGACCCGGGCTTTGACCCCGAAATCCATCAGAGTATTTTCCAGGAGCTTCGCATTCTGCGACAGCTGCTTGTCGTCGATCTTGGGACCTTCTTCCCCGGGAGGATTCAGAAGGTCTAACGGCGGCAATTCATAGAGACCGCCTGACAGATCAAGATGTCCATTCTCAGTCTCAGAGCCCAATACCTGCGTCACCGGCTGCATTTTCCTCCTGCGGGGCGCGATGACCGGCTCTACGGCGGGGAAATCATCTTCCACGTCATCGGGAACGATTTCTTCAAACTCGTCAGTTTCCGCCGGAATCGGGCGTTTGATCGGTCGGCTTTCCCGATTGAACATGGAGGAAATTCCCCTGCCGATCCAGGACAGAACGCCCCAGGATGCCCCACCGACCAACCCACCTGCAGCTGCTATTCCAGAAAGCGCGAGGCTGGGGCGGAACCGGAGCACCCAGACCATCCACAGGACAAGAAGCAGCGTCAGAAGCAACCCCCCGCCGGTTCGTCCCAGCAGGTTCACCAGCTGATCTTTCAGTGAGAATCCGATCCAGCCGGCAAATTCATAGTCGGCGCCGATTGGAAAAGAGCCCCATCTCATGGCATACACGAACGCAAGGATTGTCGACCCTACGATCGCCAGGGAAAGCCATTTCATGGTTCCGAGGAAACCCACTACGCGCCATTGGGGTCTGATAAGTTTGATTCCCCACAATATCACCAGAATCGGCAGGATGGCGGACACCAGCTTGCCGAACGTGAAGTTGACCAGGTAGAAGGCGACGGCAGCTCCGATCCTTCCGCCCCAGTTTTCGATGAATTCCGGCACGGTGCTGGAGGGATCATCCAGGGAATGGTAGGAAATCACCGTCAGGGCAAGGAATATTCCGAGAGCTGCGACGATCAGCCCCACCGCCTCTCGGGTGCGGGAACCTGATTTGGATGATTTGCTCCGTTTCCGTGCCATCATCTCGCGTGTCATTGTTTGTGCCCCGGCTCACGGGATCTTTTGAACGACAGAAATTCGGGAATAAGCCCCGATCCTATGACTGAAGGTCAGGGTTGTTTCCACAGGCAGATTTTGCCGTCAAGAAAACGAGGCAGCACCGGCAGGCTGTTCAAACTTGCGCAAAGCGGGAGGTCTTTCCCCATGCCAATACTTTCCAGATATTTGCCGTGGGCGCAGCTTCTGACCATGTCCAGGATTGAGTCTTTGAAATGCCGGTAGAGGATCCGTGAGGTATTGGCTCCGTCGTTCAGATCGATATTTTCCTGACGCTGAAGCAATTTATCAATCAAGAGCCCGCCACAGACGCTATCTTCCATAGCGAATTGCAGCCATTTTCCTGCGCACAAGATGACCAGGTCGTCCAGGGACCTGGACAGATAATCCAGTACGACCTCGATATTGACGAATCCGCCCACGACGGTGTCCCGCGCCGACCGAGACCGCACGATGGTTCGGGAACCGTTGGTGCTGGAAAAAATCAGGGTCCGACCTCCTACGCGTTCCGGCGTATATTCCGAGGGCGAATTTCCCAGGTCGAATCCTTCGATAATCACTCCTTCGCGCTCCCCGCATAACAACACGTTGTCGCTGGACAGGCTGGCAGCCAGTTCGATTGCTGACGCCGGACTGTCCATGGGAATGACTTCTTTGGCTCCGGATTCCAGTGCACGGCAGATCGTAGTGCTGGCGCGAAGCACGTCGATCACCACCACCGTCCGGTCTTTCAGCTTATCCTCAGTGATCTCCTGGGGAATAACGAATAGCTCAACTTTCATCGAATCCGCTCGTCGTTCATATAGAGCAGCTTATCGAAGCCTGCGAGGACTACGACTTCTTCGAGAGGCTGCTATCTTTGTAGAACGGGGGCTTGATCACCACAGCGGGCACGTCTTTTCCCCGAATCTGCACCGCCAATTCAGTTCCAACCTTGGTATAGTCTGCTGCCACATACCCGAGACATATCCCCTTCTCCAACATGGGTGACACGGTCCCGGATGTTATATCTCCTACGGTTTCGCCATTCTTGATAATTGGATAGTGCGGTCGCGGAAAGGCTTTCTCCAGCAATTCCATCCCCACCAGTCGGCGGGTGACACCCTGATCCTTGACCTTCTGGACGGCGTCGCGCCCAATGAAGTCCCCTTTCTCCAGTTTGGTAATCCAGGCTAATCCGGCTTCCAAGGGGTTGGTATCCTGGGAAATGTCATTGCCGTAAAGGCAGTACTTCATCTCCAGGCGCAAAGTGTCTCTGGCTCCCAATCCGACCGGACCAATTTCGTAGTCTTTGCCGGCGGTCATGACGGCATTCCAGAGGCTCTCGGAATGCTTGCGATCTACGTATAATTCCCAGCCGATTTCGCCGGTATATCCGGTTCGAGAGATTATACTTGGTACCCCAGCGATTGTTCCTTCCGCGCACCAGTAGTAATTGATATTATTGAGATTAACGTCGGTCAGCTTTTCGACGACATGGTCGGAGCAGGGTCCTTGAACCGCCAGCAAGGTGATGTCATCGGAAACGTTTTTCAATTCCACCTGATTTGGACAATGGTCTTGCAACCACCGGAAATCCTTGTCCAGGTTGGCGGCATTGACCACCAACATGTAGCGGTCGGGCAGGCGATAGACCAGCAAATCGTCCACGATCCCGCCGTGGTCGTACAGCATGGCTGAATACTGGACCTGGTATATGCCCAGGCTGGCAACATCGTTGACGGTCATCCGGTTCACGAAGTCCTGGGCGCCGGGTCCGGAGACGATGAATTCGCCCATATGACTGACATCGAACACCCCGACGGATCGTCGCACTCTCCGATGTTCCTCCAGAATCGAGGTATATTTGAGCGGCATGAGATAACCGCCGAAACTGACGATCTGTGCCCCCAAGCCGACATGCACATCGTACAGTCCGGTTTTTTTGCCTTCCACACAGCCCTCAGTTGCTGAGTTGGTATAACTATCCTGTTCCCAGATTTCCACGAAATTTGGGTACGTCTTAAACTTTTAAATCTACGAAAAAATTGCTCATTAGTCAAGCGCTTTTTAAAATAATGCGTCATGGCGTCATGGCAGTCATCACCTCTACTCGCCTTGATCTATAAATGTGATCACAAGTGCAAATATTTTCTTGAGTTCGAGAAACCTCTTGACAAAGTCCAATCTAATTATTATACTATATTTATACTTATTTACCCGATTGATCCGACGGGAACTGCAGGATACCATATTGAAATATGTCATAGGATTCGGTCAATCAGCTCATGGATGAAGAAATGAGAACGTTCACGATATTCATCGTTCCGGTCGCATTATGCCTTATCGCGACAGCCGCCTTAGCGGAAGTTCCTTATCTCATCAATTTCCAGGGCACCCTCGCCAATGCCATGGGAGAGCCTATCAATAGCGAACTCCCAATGCAGTTTATACTCTACAGCTCTCCGGACACGGAGATCCCGAATTGGTCGGAATTCCATCCCTTAGTGGCGGTGTACAATGGGCTGTTTCAGGTGGAGTTGGGGACCATCGTACCTTTTCCTGACAGCCTGTTTAATATCCAGGCTTATGGTTGGAGATCATCGTGGACGGCGAAATTCTGACGCCCAGAACTCAGGTGGCGAGCGTTCCCTATGGAATCAGAGCCGGATCGGCAAATTTTGCGATGGAATGTTCTTTTTCCCTGCAATCGCAAAATGCCCTTCACTCCGAGATGTCGGAATTCGCTGTTAATGCTGGATTTGCGGACAATGCATTCCACGCTACCTGGGCAGATTCCAGTGCATGGTCAGCCACCAGCGCACCAGACGCCGACTGGATTATCGATCAAGAAAACATTTACCATGTGGGAGGTCGTGTCGGCATCGGCACTACACAACCCGCGGCAGACCTGGATGTCGTGTGTGATCGGATTCGGCTGGGAGACTCCAGCGGGACTCGATCGAAGGAAATGCTGCTAAGAGTGGATGGCGCAGCGGTTGACCTGGACGTCAACGGCTGCGATCTATTCCTTAAGTCCAACACGGGCAACACGATGATACAGCCTTTCGGAGGCAACGTCGGCATCGGAACGACGACACCAAGCAGGTTGTTACATGTCTACAGCTCGTCCAATCCAAGAATCTTGGTGGAGGCACCCGCCGATCAAGCGCCGGAACTCAACTTGCAGAGAGGCACCACGACTCATGCCTTGTACATTAACGATGGAGACGATTTGGTCTTCCATCGTGCCGGCGACCGGGTGACGTTCACCGACGATGGCAATGTTGGGATTGGAACGACCGCGCCCACTTCGAAATTGCAAGTCACAGGCATGGTATACTCGACCACGGGCGGCTACAAATTCCCCGATGGATCCATCCTGACATCCGCTACCGGCGCCAGTGGTTGGAGCCTAACCGGCAACTCCGGCACAACCCCAACACCAATTTCCTGGGCACGACGGACACATCCTCTTTGACGTTGCGTGTGCACAGCATCCCGATTCTCGTGATGGATCAGCGCATGAATATAGTGGCGGGTTATGATAATTACGTAATGTCTGGGGTGGGCGGCGCCTACATCGGAGGTGGCGGACTTCCCCTCTTGCCCAACCGTGTCTCGGACAATTATGGAACTATCAGCGGGGGCGAGCTCAACATTGCTAGCGGTGGATCTTCCACCGTGGGAGGAGGAGGGGAGAACACCGCCATCGGAGACTATACCACCGTGGGCGGGGGAACCGGCAACTATGCCAGCAGCTTTTGCGCCGTAATCGCAGGAGGATGTGGTAGCCGTGTCGATGGGGAATACTCCGCAGTCGGTGGCGGGTCACATAATATTGCTGCAGGATTAGCTTCCACAGTCCCTGGAGGCATGAACAATCTGGCGGAAGGCGACTATACCGTCGCCATGGGGCGGCAAGCCAAGGCTGTCAACAATGGCTCCTTCGTCTGGGCGGACGGTTCCGGTCAGGATTTCATTTCCACCGATAAAAATCAATTCCTCATCCGCGCCCAGGGAGGGGTTGGTATCGGCACCGCTAATCCACAACGACCGCTTGATGTCGCAGGCAACATCCGCGCTTCCGGTAATATGGAATGCGTCGCCTTAAACCAGGTCTCCGACCTCCGCCTGAAAACCGATATTCAACCCATCTGTGACGGCCTAAGCAAGATTGAACAACTTCAAGGCATCACCTTCCGCTGGAATCACGAAGCTGAATCTTTGGGTGCCACTCCCGGCGACCAGCAAATTGGCGTCATAGCCCAAGAGGTGGAACAGGTGCTCCCTGAAATAGTTTCCACCGCTGAAAATGGCTATAAATCCGTGGACTATACCAAATTGACCGCTGTCCTCATTGAAGCCGTCAAGGAATTGAAAGCAGAGAATCGAGATCTCAAGAGGGAAATTGAGGATCTAAAAACCGGAATCAAATAAAATCAAAATCATAAAAGCTTTATCAAAGGAGCAAACCATGAAAGCACACCGAGTGTTCAATGCGGCAGTTACCGCTCTATGCCTTTGGGCGGTTGTGGCAGCCGCAGATGTCCCCCATTACATCAATTTCCAGGGAACATTGACCGACACCAGCGGCAACCCTTCCCCCGGAATCCCAAATATCATCGTCTCTATCTATGATCAGGAGACTTTGGGAACCGAGCTATGGACGGAAACACACCCATCCGTGGAACTCGTAAACGGTTCGTTCCAGCTCACATTGGGCAGCGTGAACCCCCTTTCAAGCAGCATCTTCACCGGAGAAGTCCTATGGCTGGAAATCAATGTAGCAGGGGAAACTCTTTCTCCCAGGACGAGCTTAGTCAGCACTCCTTACGGATTCCTAACCATGTATGCGGATACCTCGGAGTACAGTCGCACTGGATTCCTGTCCGTGTACGCTGATACCTCGGAGTACACTCGCACCGCTGCCCCCGACAGTGACTGGACCTTTTCAGGCGACAACATCTATCGACTAACCGGCGATGTCGGCATTGGAACCGACAGTCCGACGGCAAAGCTGCATGTAACCGACAATTCCAGTGGCAACTACGGCCTCCTGGGGAGCGCAAGTTATGGCGTGTATGGAAGAAACAGTTCCAGCAACAGCTATGGCTACCTCGGTGGCACCGGTTTTGGCGCGTATGGAATACACGGTTCCACCAACAACGTAGGCTACCTCGGTAGCTCCAATTATGGCGTGTATGGACAACACCAATACAGCAACAACGTTGGCTACCTCGGTAGCACCAATTATGGCGCGTATGGAAGATACCAAAACTATGGCAACTTCGGCTACCTCGGTAGCAGCACTTATGGCGTATATGGAAAATACATCTATGGCAGCGAGGGTTACATCGGTAGCAGCACTTATGGCGTGTATGGAACACATTTCAGCAGTGGCAACTGGGGTTACCTCGGCAGTTCCACATATGGAGCCTACGGAAGACATAACAGCACCGGAAATTTCGGCGTCCTCGGGGATTCCAGCTATGGTGCGCGGGGAGCTCACACTGCCACCGGCAACAATGGTTATTTCGGCAGCTCCACCTATGGTGCTTATGGAATACATAATTCCAGCGGCAATTACGGTTACTTCGGCAGTTCCGCTTATGGCGCATATGGAACCCATAGTTCCAGCGGCAACTGGGGCAACCTCGGTGACGCCAATTACGGGGTGTATGGTAGGCATCACACCACTGGTAATTACGGAGCCCTTGGTGACTCCAGCTATGGCGTGAAAGGAAGACACCAACTCAGCGCTAATCTTGGCTGCCTCGGTGGCTCCTATTATGGAGCATACGGAACGCACAATTCCAGCAGCAACTGGGGCTACCTCGGCAGTTCCACTTATGGAGCCTATGGAGAACACTATTCCAGCGGCAACCATGGCTACCTTGGGGGTCCTGTCATAGCGACTTATGGCGAATCAGAAATCGAGAATGGCTATGGAGGCTGGTTCTATGCGGGAGATAATGGTGGTATCGGTCTCTATGCCCGGGGAGGCACCGGCGGATGCGCTGCGAAGTTTCGAGGTAATGTAGTCATCCTGGGCACAACCTCCGGCGACACCATCCTTGAATTGGGCGAAGGATTGGACTATGCAGAGGAATTCGATGTTGCCTTTAAAGAGGATGTCGCCCCCGGAGCTGTCCTGGTCATCGACCCGGATAACCCTGGCAAATTGACGCTTAGCCATCAACCCTACGACTCCAAAGTCGCCGGAATTGTAGCCGGCGCAAAGGGCTTGGGCTCCGGAGTCCGTCTGGGAACCGGGCAATCCGACCATGACGTCGCATTGGCGGGTCGCGTCTATTGCAACGTGGACGCCTCCGAAACCGACATCGAACCTGGAGACCTGCTGACCACTTCCTCCGTCCCCGGCTATGCCATGAAAGTCACCGATTACGCCCGCACTCAGGGCGCTATCCTGGGCAAAGCCATGGAACGGTTGGAGAAAGGTCAAAAGGGTCAAATCCTGGTTCTGGTAACCTTGCAGTAACCGGGAGGAAAGAACCATGAAAAAAATCATAACATTTCTACTATTTGCCTCCCTGCTTTTTGCTGTGACACCACTGCACCTGCAAGCCGATGTTATCACCAAAAATCAGGCGGCAACCATCGCCGGCAACTGGGTCAATTTCATCATCCGGAACACAGGCGCCTGGGGCGGCGCCCCAACCGCCACTACCTATGAAGTGGTGGAATTCAAACGTGGCGACCAATTGTTGGGATATTTCTGCCCCGTGGAGCCTCAAGGTTTCGTCCTGGTATCGTTGCTTCGGGAACTTCCCCCGGTGAAAGGCTATTCCACTTCTTCCGATTTAGACCCGAATTCCGATGAAGGTCCAGCAGACCTATTCAAAACCACCATAAAGAACGTTCTGGACCAGGTCGAAGCACGGGTTGGTCCCATAGATAAAGCCGGATCGGATGACCTGGCTCAGTTCCTGGGGACTGGTTTCCGCATCGCCTGGACCGAAATCGAGAATGGTGTGGACATGAACTATCAACAAGGGGATACCCTGGTGGATACGTACTGGCGCCAGGGCGATCCCTACAACACGTTTTGTCCGGCACCGCCGGTAGGAGACGACTGTACCGCTGATCGCTGTCTGGTGGGCTGCGTTGCGACAGCAGGCTCTCAGATTATGCGTTATTGGTGCTGGCCCCCCTATGGCGTGGGATTCGGCTGGAACGACCCCTACGATTGGGTGAACATGCCCGTTGAAATAACTACCGTGTCACCCCAAGACCAAATCGATGCCGTAGCAGAGCTTTGCTACGAGGTCGGAGTGGCGGATGGGATGAACTATTGTGGAGATGCAGGCTGTGCCTCCGGCGCTCCTACCGACGGTATGGCAGCCGTCTATGTCGATGTGTTTCGATATGCCCCGGGATGCGACCACATCCACCGGGAAGACTACACTGCAAGCGACTGGTTCCAAGCCATCAAAAATCAGCTAAATCTCAACCGCCCCGTCCATTACCATGTAGAGGGTCATTCCATCTTAAGCGATGGCTGGCAAGAAATCGGCGGGGTCCCCCTGAGGCAATACCACATGAACTACGGCTGGGCAAACGAATTCACCGCCTGGTACACCCTGGATTCCCTGCACCTGGGTGGTATTGACCATGAATATATAGTGCGGAATATCGTCCCTGTTAACCATTTAGGTGCTGTTCTTGCCGGGAATTATCAACTGGAATCCTTCCCTTACCGCTACTTCGATCTGGACGCTGTAGGGACAACCGCCACCTTCGAAGCCGGTCAGTACTTACAGTCCCTCCCGGGAATCAAAGTCACGTGTGCAGCCGGTATCGGAAACAATGTCCAGTTCTTGAGTTCCGGCTCAGACAACACCAGATTGTTCAGCCGAGGCGACATTACAAAAGGCGCTCTATTGCAGGGAGGAGCCATAAAACTAAATCAAAATGGCGGCTTGATGTTATACTGATCGATAAGTCCAATGATACAAAATCGCAATGCAATGTAGTTTGCTTTCATAAACCAACGTAAAGGAGAGTGACATGAACTGCAAATCACGCTTCCATCTACTGGCGAGCGGACTCATCGTCCTCATTTTGCCCTGCCTCTTGTGTGCCCAGCCCCACAGCGACAATTATATCCTGAAGAAATGGGCGATTTCCAGTGGAGGAGGCAGCTAGAATTCCACCAACTACTCTTTCTACAAGCAATGCTTCGTTTGTTCACAACATATGAAACAGGAGAAATAACGATGAAACACATTTCGAAAACGGTTGGCGCGGTTGGAGGCTTTGGTGCAGGCGTAATCCAACGACACACGGACAATTTTGAATGAAAATTCATCATATTCATCACCCATTCAATTCACCACTCAGAAAGGGAACACGCCATGAAACAGATGCTTCTGTTATCGACTCTGCTGATTATGTGCACGGTGCTGACTTTCGCCGACGTGCCGCAGCAGATTAATTATCAGGGCTACTTGACCGATACCGGCGGTTCTCCGCTGGACACCACGGTAGCCATGACCTTCAAACTCTACACCGATTCCACCGCCGGAACCCTACTCTGGACGGAGACTCGTCCCCCGGTGACGGTAGCCAATGGACTCTTCAATGTACGCCTTGGACAAATCACTGCTTTGGGCGACAATGTGTTTGGCAACATCCAAGTCTGGCTGGGTCTCTCGGTGGGGGGCGATTCCGAAATGGCTCCACGCACGCGAATTGTCTCTGTGGGATATTCTTATCGTGTTGGCACGGTTGACGGCGCCAGTGGCGGAACGATAAGTAGTGACCTTGTAGTACAGGGACGTGGAAACTTCGGTTCGGGCAATGTGAATACCGGAACCTATGCCTTCGTCGCCGGTCAGAATGACACTGCTTCTGGCGACTGGTCCACGGTCAGCGGCGGCTACATCAATACCGCCAGCGGTGTGCGTGCCACGGTGGGCGGCGGCTACAACAACACTGCTAGTGGTGAGCGTGCCACCGTAGGCGGAGGAGGGTCCAATCGCGCCGACACTCTTTATGCCACCGTGAGTGGTGGCAGCAGTAATGCTGCGAGTGGGATTGACGCCTCCGTAGGTGGCGGACACTCTAACGAAGCTAACGGCTACTGTGCCACAATCAGCGGAGGATACAACAACGATGCCAATGGCAGCCGTGCTACTGTGGGTGGCGGCACCAGTAACGATGCCAGCGGCGACTATGCCACCGTGGGAGGCGGCTACGACAATACTGGAAACGGTAGCTATGCTACCGTGAGCGGTGGCAGGGCTAATAGCGCCGACACCATCTACGCTACCATAGGCGGCGGCTTTGTCAACATTGCAAGCGGCGATTATGCTACGGTTAGCGGAGGAAACAACAACGGTGCCAGCGCCAATTCAGCGGCTGTGGGAGGAGGCTATTCTAACATCGCCAGCGGTGAGCATGCCACGTTGGGTGGCGGTTACGATAACACTGCCAGCGGCGGAGATGCCACAGTCAGCGGCGGCTATAATAATACTGCCAGCGGCATCTATGCCACGGCAGGCGGTGGCTACTATTGCACTTCTAGCGGCAACTCAGCGACCGTGGGAGGCGGCTATTCTAACACCGCCAGCGGTGATCGTGCCACCGTAGGCGGCGGCATTTCCAATTTGGCTGATAGCGTCTATACCACTGTAAGTGGTGGCTACTCCAATGCTGCCAGAGCTGCGGGTGCCACCGTGGGCGGCGGTCACGACAATGAGGTCACCGGTCAGTACTCCACGATTCCCGGGGGACGATGGAATAATATCACAGGCTCCTATTCCTTCGCCGCCGGGCGCCGTGCCAAAGCCTATCAGGACGGCTGCTTCCGTTGGGCGGATTCCTACAATGCGGATTTCTCACGTCCCGACACTGCCAACACGTTTTCGGCTCGTGCCATAAATGGCTTTTGGTTCTTCACCAATAGCACGCTGACTTCCGGGGTCAAACTGAATGCCGGTGCCAGCGCTTGGACCTCTGTCTCCGACAGCACCAAGAAACGCAACCTCCGCTTGGTGGATACCAAATTGATTCTCGATAAAATCTCCCAACTCCCTATCAAGCAATGGAGCTATAAATCCCAAGACCCGTCCATCGAGCACATCGGTCCTACGGCGCAGGATTTTTGGAAACTGTTCCATGTCGGCGATGACTCCTTAACCATTTCCACCATCGACCCTTCCGGCATCGCCCTGGCTGCCATTCAACAATTATACAAAGAAAATCAGGAAGTCCAAAAGAAAAACCAAGAACTTCAACAACAGGTGAACGAACTACGCGACCTCGTTAGCAAACTCACCGTCTATATACCTAATCCAAATCATAACAATACATATTCTTCTACATTCACTCCATCAATTCATAACAATAACCACAAGGAGACCCAACCATGAAAAAGTCAATCTGTGTCATCATCCTATTGGCTGCGACTTGCAGTCTTTTCGCCCAGCCTCAGAGCGAAAACTACATCCTGAAAAAATGGGCGATTTCCAGTGGAGGAGGATCGATGACCTCCGCCAATTACAATGCGGTCGCCATCGTGGGTCAGAGCAGCCCGCCGGGAGTATCCGCCAGCTCCAACTACACGCTGTACAGCGGTTTTCTGCAGCCGATCTGGGCGTTGCCCGGGACCGCTTTGGTCTGGATATGGGCAGACAGTATCGACATCTATTTGGACTGGGATGACGTCGTCAACGCACACACGTACTACATCTATCGCTCCACTGACCCGGCGTTCATTCCAGGTCCGTCGAATCTGTTGGGTTCCACGTCATCATCCCAGTACGCTGATCCTGGAGCCGTCAACGATCCGAATGTGAAGTATTTCTACAAGATCACCTGCAGCAACTAAGCCAGGGGTAAGCCCCGATGCGAAGTTGCATCAACCAACCGAGAGGCACTTATGAACTCACGAGTGGCATTTTGTGCCATCATCTGCATCAGCATCTTTGTGGCAGAAGCAATGGCAACCGTTCCCAGTCAGATCAATTTTCAGGGCACGTTGGCAGACAGCAACGGAAATCCAATCACTGGCACGATCTACCTGATGCGATTCAGCATCTATGCCGATTCCACGGGAGGATTGGCGCTGTGGAGCGAGAATCAAACGAATATAGTGGTGACTGACGGATTGTTCCGAGTGCTCCTAGGATCGTCCACAGCGTTTCCCATTTCGTTGTTTAACGGCAGCAAACGATGGCTGTCGATCAGAATTCAGCCGGACGCTCAGGACATGGCGCCACGACTGCCCTTGGTGATGGTTCCTTACAGCTACCGATCCAAGGAGACAGATCATTCCATCCGAGCCGATTCGGCGACCTACGCGGTACGATCCGATTCGGCAGCACACGCAATCTGGGCTGACTCCGCCGATTGGGCTCCGAATCTTCTTCAAATACCGCTGCACCTGACAGGTGACACCGCTTCTGCCGCCATCATCTGGGGCACTAACACCACCGAAAATGGCTTTGCAATAGTAGGCGAAAATGGCGCCACGCACTGCTATGGTTACCTTGGCGGCAATGACTACGGAGCATTCGGGTGGAACCAAAACTTCAACCGGGGCTATCTGGGGCATAACGACTACGGCGTCTATGGCGAACATAGCACCGGAACATCGGGCTACCTTGGAGGCGCCTGGAGCGGCGCTTTCGGGACTTCAGCCAATTCCAATTATTATGGCCACTTAGGTTTTGTCAGCTGCGGAGTCTATGGATATTGCACCGAGGGTCCCTGGGGGCTATTAGGTAATGATAGTATTGGGGTTTACGGGTACAGTAATAGCGGCGTCGGGGGCGGAGTGTACGGTAAAAACAGCAGCGGAACCTACGGGTGGCTCGGAACCTCATCCTATGGCGTTTATGGGCGATATCTGGACAGTAATTACGGATACCTTGGCAGTTCCATTGCCGGCGTCTATGGCAGAGGTGCTTCTGCCTCGGGTTATGGCGGCTATTTCTACTCGACCGGATCCTCCGGCTATGGCGGTTACTTCTATGCCAGTGGCGCCAGCGGCATCGGCATCTACGCTCGGGGAGGCTCGGGTGGTCGAGCCGCCACTCTCCGAGGCAATGTCGTTATCCAGGGCTTGTCCTCGGGAACTACCGTCTTGGAACTGGGAGAAGGTCTGGACTATGCGGAAGGATTTGATGTGGCGCATCCGGACAATATCGCGCCCGGGACAGTGCTGATCATCGATCCGGATAACCCAGGCAAATTGGCGGTCAGTATCCAACCTTACGACTCCAGAGTGGCAGGAATCGTTGCCGGAGCCAAGGGATTGGGTTCCGGAGTGCGATTGGGAAGCGAGCAGTACGACCACAATGTCGCATTGGCAGGTCGCGTGTACTGCAATGTCGACGCCTCCGAAACCAGTGTTGAACCGGGAGATTTGCTGACCACTTCCACAGCCCCCGGATATGCCATGAAAGCACAGGACCATTCCCGCGCTCAAGGCGCCATTCTTGGTAAGGCAATGGAACGACTCGAAAAAGGACAGAAGGGTCAGATCCTTGTCCTGGTAACCTTGCAGTAACCGGGAGGTAATAACCATGAAAAATACTATTCTCATTTTTCTGGTCACTTTCTTCCTGGTGCTGACCGTCTCCTCCAGCCTCCAAGCCAAATTAGTGACCAAAGACGAAGCCGCCACCATTGCCAAGAATTGGGTTGCGTATATGATCCACAAGAAGGGCGATTGGAACGGCGACAAGTTGGCATACGTGGACGAAATACTGGAATTCAAGCGTGGCGACCGATTGCTGGGCTATTACTGCACCGTCGTGCCCAAAGGCTTTGTACTGGTATCGTTGCTTCGGGAGCTCCCCCCGGTGAAAGGCTATTCCACCTCTTCTGATTTAGACCCGAATTCCGATGAAGGCCCGGCAGACCTGTTCAAAACTACCATGAAGGACATCCTGGACCAGGTCGAAGCACAGGTCGGTCCCATAGATAAAGCCGGATCGGATGACCTGGCGCAGTTCTTGGGGACTAGTTTCCGCATCGCCTGGACCGAAATCGAGAGCGGCATAGATATGAACTATACGCAGGGGGATACTTTGGTGGATACCTACTGGCACCAGGGCGACCCTTACAACCGATGGTGTCCGGCGCCTCCAGAAGGCGATGACTGCACCGAACCCCGATGTGTGGTAGGTTGCGTTGCCACAGCGGGGGCTCAAATCATGCGCTACTGGTGCTGGCCCCCCTATGGTGTTCCCGCCGGTTGGAACGACCCTTATGATTGGGTCAATATGCCATTGGGAGCAACACTCTCATCACCACAAGTCGAAATCGACGCCGTTGCCGAACTCAGCTCCGAAGTAGGAATTGCAGTGGGAATGCAGTACTGCGGTGGTACCGGTTGCCAATCCGAAGCTTATACCTACGACATGGTAGGCGTTTACGCTGCCTACTTTCGTTACCATCCAGGATGCGGGGTTACCTATCACACGTCCTGGGACCCCATCAGCTGGTTCGAAGTCATTAAAGGACAGTTGAACCTCAATCGCCCTGTCCACTATCGGGTAGTAGGACATTCCATCGTCTGTGATGGATGGCAGGAAATCGGCGGCGCCCCTCTTCGGCAGTACCATATGAATTATGGTTGGGCAAATAACTTCACCACCTGGTACACACTGGATAATCTCCACCTGGGCAATCCGGCTGAGGAATACATGGTGGTCAATATCGTCCCTGTAACCCATTTAGGTGGTTCTCTTGCCGGCACTTACCCTCTGGATACTACTTTCCCATACCGATACTTCGACCTAGACGCTTCCGGAACCGTAGCGACCTTTGACGCCGGTCAGTACTTACAGTCCCTCCCGGGGATCAAAATCACATGCGCCGCGGGCACCGGGAACAATATCCGATTCCTGAGCACATCCGGCGCCAACACCAGGATGTTCACCCGGGGCGATATCTCGAATGGCGCAAGACTCCAGGGGGGTGCGATCAAACTTGACCCGGGCGGCAGCCTGAGATTTAACTGAAAAGAGGGTCTTTAATAATATTACAGTGCAGCAGGAGGTCTGCATGTGGCGCAAGGTGTCCCCATTCAGGAAAGCGGAAAGGCGAAATCCAGCGCTAAAAATGCGAATTTCTCGGCGAAAATACCGCTAAGAAAACGCTAATTCGAGCGAAATTTCCGCTAAGAAAAACGCTAATTCGAGCGAAATTTTCCGCTAAGTCTGCGCAGGAATTCTCGAGGTGTGAAAAAACGACCCAGACAATTGCCTGGGTCGTTCTGTGAGGATAAGGAGGATACTGTTCAGAAGTAGGAGGTCAAAATATCGTTTTATCCCTACCATGCATTTTTTGCAGACCTGTCGAGGCGTTCAGGACGCAAGCGGGCGGGCTTTCCCTTTGACAACATTGCCGGAATGAGGCTCAAGAGGGTGCGACCCTCTGACCGGACTCGTTGCCGATGAGCATGCCGCCTTGTGGATTTGCGAGCGAGTATGGTAGCTAATGCCATTGCTTCACCTGTCTTACGGATGTTCCGCCACCCCACCGTCCCCGGAATTTCAAGGAGAGTTGTTGGCGGCAATTGTGATTGAGCTTGTTCTCTTACTCACTATATTTAACGATTTCGAAGGGAGAAAGTTCCGAATTGGGAAGGTCAGATGGAGTGCGAAGAAACTGGCAGGTTCGATTGTTCGATTGCTCAATTGTTGAATTGCCAAATTGTTGGAGGATTGGAGGTAGCCCATTCGTTGGGTTACGCCAGCCCTCGGGGGCGAGGCTAACCCAACCTACGTTCTCCAAAGCCCCCCCTTCAATTTCCCCCCTGGTACCGGGGGGAAGGTTATTGCAACCCCCCTTTTGTCCCCCCTTCAGGTAGCAGGGGGGAATACAAAACGGCAGGCGGGATATCCCGCCTGCCGTTGATTTTGTCGTTATCCGGTTAGTGTTTCCTGCTATTGGTAATATCCCACTGTGATTTGGTAGAACCACTTGACGCTGCTCGACGAGGCTCCATAATCCGTCCACGTGGTATCGCTGGCAGTTGCGATGGGAGAAAATGCCACTGTGGGATCGGAGCTGCGCCAGATCCGATAGCTCAACTGAGTCTCTCCGACGTGCAGAGGGTCGTTGGCGGAGCGCCACTGCAACTGGACATCGTTCCCCACCGCCGCAATGGTAACGTTCAGAGGCGGGACGGATTGGATGACTGCGCCAGTGCCGACAGTGTCGGGCGTCAGAGCCGCCTGGAGTCCGAGGAAATCTGACGTGTAATCCGGTACCACCGGAGGAACCTGGACGAGAACAGTGACAGTACTATAAGCTCCCGCTCCTAGCGTGATGCTTGCGGGGCAGGCAACAATCAACCAACCGAGGCTGCTGTGGGGAATCAGAGAGACAGTGGCGGGACTACTTCCGGCATTAATGATCTCGAAGTCCACTGCGATGGTGTCGCCAGGAAATCCGGGAGCGGCGACGTAATCATGAGTCGGCAAATAGATCGCCAGAGGCGGATAGGACACGGATCCGGCAGCGTCGAAAGCAATGACTTCTCCGGGGGGCACCGGGTAAAGCACGGGAGGACCCGCGATTGATGTTGACCGAGTTGTCAGAGGACCGACACTTAGGGGGTAATTGCTGAATCGCGTGATGCTGCTCGGGGATTCCTGAATCGCCTGGAATCGGTTGTAGGCAACGCCGGTAGGCTGTGTGGTGGTATGTGCCTCCGCGAAACTTCCGAAAGCACCCGTGTGATTGTAACTGGTCATGTTGGAAGCATAGCACTCCAGGACGCCGTCGATGACCTGGTAGTAATCCACCGCGATTAGATTTTGGCGACCTATCGGCACTACGCCTGTGTTACCTATGTGGTAGCGTTTTTCGCCGCCCTCCCATCCTAACGAACTGCCTCTCGCCACGAATACCGCTCCGCAGCAGTTGCATTTGAATGTTCCACTCCCGTTTCGAACGTATGCGGTGTCGCAGGTGGGATAGTTTTGACATTTCACATAGGGTTGATAGTTTGTATGCGGCGGCTCGTTTATCTTGCGCCTGACGTAGCCCGGAGATCCAGTATATACAGACTCACAGTGAAATGTTTTAGCCAGAGCTGCCGCCGGCTCTGGGGGATCGCCCTCTCGCATCAAGAAGGGTCCGACGCCCTGCCATTGATTGTCGATGGTGAATATGTGACCGCTGGCATAGGTGGAGTCGTTGATGAGAGTGGCTGGACCTTCCAAAACTGCAGAACCGAAAGACTGTCCGTTGTAGAACAGGTTGCAGCTACTGAGCGCCACAGGAATGCCGACGCCTACATCAAGGAATTCCTCGACGGAATTGGCGTTCTGGTTGATGGCGACGAGCTGATTCAGTAACTCGCAATATTCCAAGCCCGCGGCACTGAAGGGACCGCCGCCGCTTTGCCAGAGGATGGGGAAAGGTCCCTGGATCAGAAGAGGGAACGCGGGATTAGTAATGTCAATCTCCAGCCATTGATCGGGACTCCCGTTGAGGACCGCCCATAGCGAATGACTATCCTGGTCAATTTCCAAGCCCGAAATCGGCATCTGCATCAAGCCGAAGTATGAGGCAGGGAACGTGCCATAGAGTTCAGCGATTCGGATCCCGCCCGGTCCGGTGATGTCGGCAAAATTATACAAAGTATTGGTTTCCCAGTCGCCACACCAGAAGGTATCGTCTCGGCGGTCGTAAGCAAGCCCCAATGAATAGCTGGGATGGAAGGTCAACGGCACCACACGGGACACCTGACCGGTGTGACCCGGAATGTGGTTTTCGTTGATGTCCAGACAGGCGTTGACGTACACCAGGTAGCAATCCTGGTAATTATTGGCGACCGCCAGATGCACTGCGGATGCCGGGTAATTTGATCCCGGCGGATGACCTGAGCCATAGCAGAAAGGTATCATGGTTCCGTCGGCATAGTAATCCACCTGGACACCAATGAAGATGTCGGGGGTAACTATCTGTGCCGGTTCGCAATCTCCCACCTCGGGCGGGGTGATGGTAGCACGGAGCGGGTGGTCGCCGTGAGAGTATCGCACATAACCGGCGCTGGGATTGTCTCTTTGATACACGACCGGCATCGTCTCGTTTGTTCCCGCGGAGGGTTCGTTGTCCAGCGGGATTGATGGAGTCGAGGGGTCGAAATACTCGTAGGCGACATAGAAAGATCCTGAAGTGATGGGAATATCTCCGACGGGGAAGGAATTGTTGCCTACAACCAACGGCGTGGTAAGGTCGAACAGGATGTTGTCGGGATCGGGATCGTCCAGTCCATTATCACCGTAGATCCGCAAAGTGGCAATGCCGGGGGCACTGGCGATTTGCACTTGAATCTGACTGATCGTCACCGGATATTCGCAGGGTGTGAATTCCATGGCAGTACCCATGCCCGGGCTCAAGATCAGATTCGCCTGGAAATCGGGGATGTCGTAATGCATCAAGTACGGCAGGCTGGGCTCATACACGTACTGCTCCAGCATCTTGATGTTGTTTTCGGGAAGGACATCCCCTAGGATCGTAACAACCGAGGTGACCTCATAATCGCCCGGCTCCGGACTAAGCCATGGGAAAGATGACGTTACCATCATGCTATCACCGGCTGCCAGGGGACCGTAGTCTTCCCCACCGGAGAATACCACCAGACCGGCCTCATTAGTAACCGTCCAATTCACGTTGAAGCTGATCGCCTCCTGCGTACCGAGGTTTCTGACCACTGACCGGAAAGTGACTGGACCGCCCGGACAGAGGAAAAACCTGAGCGAGGTATTGTCCACATTGGAGCAAGCCAGATCCATCCATTGTCCGCTGGAGTATTCCCCACCGGCACGCAAGCGCCAATCATAGCCGCCAAATTCCTCTGTCGGTGGAAGCAGGGGCCAATCCAGGTTGACATAACTCCGATGCAACCAATCAGCATTGGTATCCAGTAATGGATAGGTTCCAGGACCGCCCGAAGCAGTCGCCTGTAGGGGTCCGCAAACGATGTGAAAGTCCTGACCGGCGGCAAAACTATGCTCCAGGGCAAAATCGACCTGATTCCATCCCGACAATGGCGTCAAGTTCGGCACCACCTCTAGGATTTGATTGGGATCCGCGTATCCGCCATTATCGCCGGTCAGCCAGACGTTGTACGGAGCATTGCTACTCAACAGATAGATTCCGATGTAGGCGGCATGCAAATCGAACGCCAGAGCAGGAGTGAACCGCACCGACACGTATAACACCCCTCCCGAGGCGTAATAACTTCCCCCCGCCGGATCATCGTAAGCGATGGTGTCCGGCTGCGGAGTATCGGTCTCCCAAGTTGTGAGAATATTAGTAAATGGCGACAATTGGAGTGAGGTGGATTGGTGGGTTGATGCATACGCCGCCGTCAGTCCAAGTACGCAGCATAGGAACAAAACTGCCAGGGTTGTTCTAAACATGACTTGTCTCCTCCGGTAAATTCAGGTGAGAACTTCTATTGCCCAATTTAACCCATATCCATGTAATCAAATCCGGTCCATATATCGGCATTACAGCCGGAATGCGGCGATGAGCAGCATTAGATTCAGAGCGCAAAAACCCCGAACAGAACATCCATTCAGGGTTCAAAACATGACACAACTCTCAAGATCTCAGGAGATTCTTGCCCGAATGATCCTGCACCCTCTCCCCTACTGCGCAAAAACTCGACCAGCTAACTGTAATGAATACAATGAAAAGAACACATCCCATTTTGTTCACGTATTCTTATGGTAAATATAAGATATATATCGGTGCTTGTCAAGAGAAAACTTGGGGAAGGCGAAGAAAACAGAAACGACTAAGAAAGGGAATCCTGCGCAAGCGGATTCCCTTAGGAGGTGCCTGAAGCTTATCTCGGATTCTTGGGATATTTTCCGAACCAGACGATGTCTTTGTGGCGTTGCATGTATTTCAGGTTTTCGGTGATGTAGGCGTAGGCTTCGGGCTCGATCAATGTCTGATAGGCGGTCAGTGAATCAAGGGCAGTATTGACCAGGGGATTCCATCTGTCAAACGTAGTGTTTGCTGATTCCCTGAGCGCATAGAAAAGGTCAGATAGGATACTGTTCACCTGTTGGGATCGCTCATTGGACAAATATCCATTAGACACTAACTTCCCCAGGTTGGTCTTGATCTGATTCAGCCAAACCGGAGCCTCGATTTTTTCTGGTATCGCTGCTGGCGCTATTATCAAACACGGAACACGATCATGTTTGGTTATGAATTCGGATAATGCTTGGACTCCTTCGGAATCTGTCCCCCCACCAATGACTCTTGTCTCCCCGCTTAAGTGAGCATCCAAGAGCGTTGGTGGAGACGAGCTTACGAACCCAAGTCCACTAATCGAATCCCCAGGCATTATGGCATCGTACCATGTATGGAACCCAAGACTCCGGTATAAACCCCAGCCCTCCGGAGTATCTGATTTCAGGGGTTCGAAAGCCAATCGCACGGTGAACCGCTTGATCGGTATCTTTGATTCTTTCATGGATATCACTTGATAGTCATAGGAGTAATAATGATTATTTTCGTCCCATGTCAGGTGGGTGATAAGGCGGGCCGAAAAAAGGTCTCCTGGAACGAATCGATAAAGCACAGAATCTGGACGAGTTGACCCATGGATGGTGAATTCGACCGAATTATCATCCTCATTTATGTAGACCACTATCGGGGCTTCTGACAGACCAGCGATCAGGGACGCACCAGTCTTTATGAATTGACAACCGTCAGTTACTACGTGGGTTGGAATCGCTTTGCCCGAGTAGACTCTGCTGACCGCGAACGAATTCGCAGAAATGACTAGCAAGAGCAGCGACATAGGTACTATCTGTGTCTTCATAGTTACTCCCATGAGTCTTGACAAAACCAAAAGTGAATGTGGTTATAGTTCAATTCAGGGTGTTCGTGTGGGCGGGGGGGGATCGGGCTCATCTCCTCCCACACTTCCAGGCAAGCTTGGAGAAATTCGTCATAGTAGGTAAGATTCTGGTTTTGACCGTGATAGTTGATATCCATACCACATCCGATCCTATGTGTCCTGTGAGGGTAGCTCCAATGAAGATATTCAGTGATTGGCGCGCCAGGAGGTCTCGGAGGTCCAATATCATATCTGCCGCCCCACGTAAGAGACATATCATTGACCTCGATCCTTGGAATCGGATCGCCTGGAAAGCTATCCGCCATTATTGAGTCGAATCTCAATGCAATTAATTCCGGGATTCCTGAGTAATCCTCGACGAGAAAATGGGTTCCCGGATGTTGCGGACGCCAGTTTCCAGTCAGATCATAATTGGGATTTGCGCTTAACTCCTCGAGACCACTAACTTTGACGGCGGTGGTATCAAAGGCGAGATGTGGTTCGCCGTTCTTCACGAACCATGCGCGGGCTCTGTACTGCCCGCCCCACTGACAGGGGTCAGTATACGCAGCCTGGTATTCACCATTATTCTGCTGGAGCTGCACGCCTGATATGATTCTCGGTTGTGGATTGTGATTCATGGGTCGATTTGGGTGAAGGTGACCTCCGGAAAAGGGCACTTCGTTCACACAAAGTGTCAGGTAACCGTCCGTGTAGGGCGCGAGAGCGGAACTGATTTGACCGTGTATGGAGAATTGCCTTATGATGTCCGGAGGGTGACCTGCATAAGTATCCTGTCGTCCCGGCATGACGCTATCTGGATCTATCGAAACCTCAACCATGGTATCCGAAGGCGAAATACCGAGATATGCGTGGACATGCTTCGGGCGACCTAAGGTCGAATCTACGGCTAAATTGTTACTTATAAAGGCGGTTGCCAACAACTGCCAATCATTGTCGTCTAAGGTGGGAGGAGGAACCCATCCTCCGTCGACCTGAATATCCACCGCAGTCCCGTAAAGGTGTGGGGACTCGGGGCTGCCTTCCCAGTACGTAGGTAAACCCACATAATAGCGAGGGGGAGGAATATAGGTGAAGAGCCGAAAGGGCGAAGAGTAGGCGCGCAAGACGGTCATGGGACGCCCGAATTGAACCCGGGTCGCTTCCAGGCGGTTCAACATATCTTCGTTAATGATGTAATTCACATAGTCGCTGGATCGCAGTTCGCCGTAAGTGAAATGCGCCGACCACCGATTGGTGAAATCAGTGTGCAATGGCAGGTGCGCTTTCTGGGTGTCGATGTACTCCTGACGGCATTGATCGATATTATCCTGCCCCAGGATCACGGAATCGAGAAAGGCTACGTCCTCCAACACCACGGAGCACGAGACCTGATACCCCAGCGCAACCTGGCGGGTGAAGGCGGCGGGACGACCGCTGGCGTTCGTGTCCGGAGGAGCGGGCGTGGCAATATACGGGAGTCCGTGGAATTCGGGAGGAGACAAGATCCCGCTGCTCGAATTTGCCGGTCTGCTGCCCCAATTGACCAAGTTCGGATTGACCTCTTGTGCTTCACCAAACTTGTCGCGCGCAAGCACCCCAAAATCAAACTGGTGTATAGAGAGAAATGTGAACGGTTGCTGCGGGATTGAGCCATTAATCGTGATCCAGATTCTCCCGGCGCTGACGAAATCCTCTGCCACAATCTTCGGACCCTCCAAGATCATCCCGTGGATCAGTCCCCACGCCTGGACGTGAACCACGCCCGTCTCTCCCAACGTTCTGGCAGGCGCCACAAATCCCACCGCCATGGTATCGGAAACGACTTCTAACGTGACAAACACGGTGTCATCCCAACGCACGTTCCCCACCAGGGCAACGTCGTTGTAGTCGTTAATGGGGCAATTTTGGTGGTAAAGAGAAATCCCCAATACATTGCGGCATTTGCTTCGGTTAGCGGACCGGGGCCAATCCTGAAAGTGTGAGTAAAAGATGTGTCCGACTGAAGCATGGAGCTGGTGATGGTGCCGGGAGGACAATAGTAGTAAATGAAACCATAGTCACCAGGAGCACCGTCGATCACACCGAAGTTGCCTCCGGATAATGTGACCCCATGCGCTTGCATGAACGCGCTCGAAACCCATCCCGTGATGGTAACTTCGACCGTGAAGCCCAATTCATTACGAAAAGCCTCCAGTCCTGCAATTTGGGCGGCTGCAGGGAGATAGGAGAATGCCACTATCAAGATGGTCATGACTACCAGTCGTCTGGTCAGCGCCATTATCCCCCCATGATATATCAACTAATAATTGCCCCAAAAACAATAGAAAACTGGGGTTTCCGGATTATGAGAAGCTGATGATGATGGATATGATCTGAATTTATCTTCTTCCTCAGACAGTCCACACCGGGTAGAGGAGAAAAGGATCTGACGTGACAATATAAGGTATTTGATGTCGTTTGTCAAGTAAAAAATCGGAAGTCTGGTGGGGAAGAGGGGATTGCTTCGCTGCGGTCGCAATGACAGATTATTGTCAGGATCACAGGGATCCTGACCTACTCACCATAGCCAATCTTTGTTCCCCCCCGCATAGCAGGGGGGAGGTTTAGGGGGAAACGGACTTGTACCTGGGGCGTTGCCCCAGGCTACTCTGTTTCGCCCCGTTGGGGCTTCCAGGGAGATTGCGACGTCATCCGGCAGTTGCCGGATTCCTCGCAATGACGGACTTCACCACGCTCGCGGTAACGATATGACCGAGATTCTTCACTTCGTTCAGAATAACTGAGTGGAAGATATAGACAGCCACTTGAGAGAGGGGGCTACACACTGAGACCGCCAGAAAATGCAAAGGGAACCCCGAAGTTCGGGGTTCCCTGCTGTTGCGCTGCGTTGTTTTGTTTCACAGCGACTTATCATCGTGTGTCTATGCAATTGTCATCGTGAGGTCATGCCTTTTAGGTTGCCAACGTTATCCTGCAGCGAACGAGGCTTCCGCCGTTATTTCACCGCGATTTCGACGGCTTTGGGCTTGGCTTCTTCCACTTTCGGCATGTGAATGGTCAGGATACCGTCTTTGAATTCAGCCTTGACCTTGCCGGCGTCCACCCGATTGCTCAGGTTGAAGGATCTCTGGAACGATCCGAAGCACCGTTCGGACAGGTACAAGTCTCCCTCTTTCTTTTCGGACTGGATCTTCTTCTCCCCTTTCAGAGTCAGGATGTTGTCCTTGATGGTCAGTTCGATGTCATCCCTGGTCATGCCGGGCAATTCAGCGGTGACGGTGAATTCGTTATCGGTTTCCGCAATATCCGCGGCGGGACGCCAGCGGATCACGGTGGCATCTTCATCGCCGTCGAAGTATTCATCGAACATGCGGTTCATGTGATGCTGCATATTCCAGATTCCCCTCCACGGCGATAATGCCGTTCTTGGTTGCCAACGTACGAGTGTCATGGTTACTACCTCTTGAAAAGAATGTTGAATTATGAATGTTGAATGTTGTCCGAAAGGACTCCAATGGAGAATTGCGAATGATAAACAATTACGAATTAGGAATCATGAATAATTACGAATTAGGAATTACGAATGGTGAAAGAGCGACTGAATATCAATTAACACTTTCCGTGTTCTGATCATGATTAGAGCAAGGGTTGTGCCAATTTTGTAAGATATTGATATTGGGTCACATGAAGGAGATAGGGATATGAGACGGTCTGCCAAATTCTGCAAACTTATGCCATAATGGCAGGTTTTGGCGGTTCGGTGGCAGGAATGTCGATCAGTAGAGCAAGGACTGAATTACGGTTTTTTATGCGGGTGAAGATTCGAAAGAGGTTGTGGCGAATATTGGGCTGCTGGCGCAACGCACTCAAGATAAGGGAAAAGCTATATGAGGGGATCAGGTTGGCAACTGGCAGTTCATCAATAGAGTTAATATCGAGGGTTCAGGCACTCGGCTGCTTATCTGATCCATTCGGCCGCAAAGCGGCAAGCTTGGGAATGGCTTTCTGTGCCATCTGAAAATATTCACGATCTATCTCAATTCCAATACTCTGATACCTCAGATTCATAGCTGCCGCAATGGTTGAGCCAGAGCCCATGAAAGGATCAAGGACTATCCCGTGACCCAAGGGAAGTGCGGCCCACACAATTTGACGAATGAACGCCTGGGGCTTGAGAGATGGATGTGGGGCTATTCTTCGCTCATCACCACGTGCAGGGCTCGAGACAATATGATCACTGAATGGTTTGTCAGGCGTAGGTCTCCGAAGCGCCCCGGTGCCCCACTTTCTAAGATTATCCTGTATTCGACCATCGCATGGCTTGCGAAAAACCAGCCAGGGTTCCCAGCATGATCTTGGGCTGACAGATACATCAGGAAACTCCCCATGTGCACCCTTGGGGCGATCACCGCCACGGAGCGTCTTCACAACCCGGACAATCTGGCCCCTAAGCTCGAAGCCTGAAGAAATGAAGGAGGCTATGACAAGATGGGAGAGGATACTCTGCGATGCCATGATCACATGCGCGCCCGGTACAAGCACGCTGAAGCTTAATTTGCAGAACTTGTCGTGAAATAGCGAGATCCGTTCGTGGTCTCGGGGTCCAAGAACTGTGAATCTTGGCATCGGGCTTCGAGTGTGGCCATCATAGTTCTGAGGCAGTCTCCAAATGCCTCCATTATTGTTGCGTTTCTTCTCAAGTTGGGATGGGAGATATTCAATTACGCCGTAGGGAGGATCGGTAACGATGGCATTGATAGTCTCTGGCTTGCGGCGGCCGAGCCATTCGAAGGCATCACAATTATATAATTGATAGCTCTGTATGACGGTCATGAGAGTTGTTTTTTTGGCGTAAAATACTGCTGCAACAAAGCTACAAGCACTGTGTGCCGATCTGCCCGCCGACGCTTGTCGTTTGCCCCCTTTTCTACGGCTCTCACATATTGAATCACATTACTATCAGACTTGGCGGTTACGTCCCCCAATCTCTTGTCGACATCGTCACCGAATTCAATGAGTGTCTGTCGAACTCTGAGGACGTCCGGCTGTGTGAGTTCGTTGCTCTTAAGTAGGTAAGCAACGGCTGCAAAGAGAGAATAGAAGTCAGTTTTGTTAGACCATCTCGTTTCCTTGATTTCCGGGAAAATCCGACGAACAGTATCAAGGGTCGCTTTGAACAACCTTGTTGATCGCCCTTGATCTGGAAACTGACCTTCATAATCTTCATACAGCTTATAGTACTTGTCAATGATCGTGGAGCTTCCACCTTGAGGACCGTGCATGATTGCGATAAGCAGTTCGCTGGTGAACTCAATGTCACCCATTCTTCTTATAGAGCTCGGAAGAACGATCCTATTTTCGGCCCAGTATTCATTATTGGCCAGGTCCAAGGCAACTTCAACAAAGGGCCCTTTGTATGTCGCATTACGCAGCTCCTGGGCCTTGAGCGGTGTCAGGAATTGGTTCAGGCGCTTGAACATATCCCTGACTTCAATATCATTTTCTGTCCTGAGAAGTCTGACAGCGAATCTGTATGCATAGAAGGCTTTCTTGTCCTCATCTTTCAGATCAGTAAATGCATGATCATACCAGCCAGATTCAGTCTCTAACATATCGAGCCTGAATTTACTATATTGGGCTTCTCCGGGGTCTCGTTCTGAACCGATGAATTGAAGAACTGATCTTATACGTTGTTGTCCATCCACCACGATGTAGGTGCTTGCCCCTTCAGGCGAGGTTTTCACTTGCACGAATATCTCTGGGATCGGGAGGCCCAAGAGAATGGATTCAATCAAATAGCATTTCTGCCGAGCCGCCCACACTGGTTTCCTTTGAAATGGGGGTCTGATCTCAAGTGTACCTTCATGGTACCTATCATGAAACCAACTTAGCGTTTGAAGGGAACAATCGTAGTTCATTGATCTCTACCTCTGCTCATGACTGAATTCTCGCTTTGATTCTACGCAAGCCATCTTCGTAGTAGAGTGCAGCGTGATCCCACGTCCGGAAGAGCCTCCCGTTTACATTTCGCCGCGCCAGTTCTGGGTGTCCAACAAATGTAGAAACACTCTGGAACGCGTTGAACCACTTTGTGCTAATATCCCTAAGGGGCTCAAGCGGTTTGGGTAAGGCAAAGCCCTCATACTGGATTTTGTCAGGCTCGAGCCAGCCTTCGAAAATTGCATTCCTGGGTCTCTGAAACCACCTCTTTTCTCGATCGCTCTTGCTAAGTCTTATAGGATAGTGCCAATTCAGCAATATCTCCCAGACGTCATCAAACAATTTCTCGTCAACAATAAGAACATCAATATCTGATTCATCGGAAAATCCTCGTGGAAAGTTTTCTGGATTTAGGCTGAACCCAATGCCTGCGCTGCCGACAACTTGTATATTTGCGGGCTCAATTCCCAGTTCTGTATTAAGATGCTTCCTCAACGTATCAAATGATTGCGGTGTGTCTCGAAATACATAGGGGATACCGCGAAAGATCTTCTCCTGCACCACCTTGGCAAGTGGCACCTCGCCGAGATACTGAATGAAGTCATCAACGGTCATCCTACCTGGCATATAAAACCTGCGTCAATGTCTATTAATTCCTCCGTCGACCAAATGGGCAACTCATTCTATCGTGGTGTCGACCTTGTCAAGGTTCCCCGGTGGTGATCTACTCCCCCACAAAGGTGCCCAAGCAGCATAGTCGACGCGGACAGTCTGCAGAAAGCAGGTGAGCTCTCACATCAGTCGGCAGACGAAAGGGAAGTCCAGGTTCCTGGTAGCACAATATAAATTGGATCAGAGAGAATGTCAAGAGAAAAATGAGCGAAAAGGCAGAAATTCGCTCACGCAAAGGCGCAGAGCGCGCAGAGAGATCCAGGAGGAGATTGCTTCGCTGTCCCGCCTAAGGCGGGTAAAGCTTGCAAGGACAGGCTTGACCGCCTCGTTCCTGCAAGGTTTCAAGCGAAGCGTAACCTGGCAGGTCCGTTGCTGTGGCTTCCACCCGCCCGGTTACTCCGCCAGTAGGCGGATTGAAACCTGGCGGGAACTATCGGAATGTGAGGATCGCAGGGATCCTGACCTACAAGACTGGTCATGGGCAGTAAGCCATAGGCTTATGAAGCTGCCCATGATACGTGCCCCCCTTTTAGTTTCCCCCCGGGTACCGGGGGGAAGGTTCCGAAGACCCCCTTTTTTTTCCCTACTGGCGTAGGGGGGAAGGTGATTGGGGGAGAGGACATTTACCCAGGGCGTTGCCCTGGGCTACTATATTTCGCCCCGTTGGGGCTGAAGCAAGTTGTCGGGTTTCTTCGGAACCCGACCTACAAGGCTGACGAAGGATAGGAAGGTAATGCTGTCAAGCGAGGACGCATGACAGCACAGGTACCAATGTAGGGGTGAGGCTGCGCATGAGTTGGCGCCTTGTGGGCGTACAGGAAAATGCACGTCAGCGAAATTCGAGCTTGCAAATGTCCAGGCTTTTTCGTATGTTTAGGGTTATGGGAAATTGACCAGAGCGGGATGGGATGGGAATCCGGTGCTCGATCGTGATTTTTTGCATAGTCTGTCGGTTAGGATTCTCGTTTCGATTGGCACACCGATTGCGGTAGGAAATGGCGTTATCATTGGAATAGTGCGAGATTCTCGGTTTTGATGGCAGCGGATTCGTGCATGATTTGCACGGGAGCTGACGGATTTTCATCAAAGAGCAGGTGATCAATGCGCAACAAGGCGATTTGGTTTGTGGTTCTGGCGGTGGGGGTCGGGATGGGGACGATTTGGGCGGAACCGGTATGGATCAGCGGTCAGTCGTCAGCGCCGACCCGCTCCGGTAATCCTTTTGAGGTGCGGGTATTGGATCGGGACGCTTCCGGGATGTCTGTGGAAGTATTATTTTCGGGACTGGCATTGGAACCGACGGGAGTGGGCACCTATCGGGTGTTGGGTGACGGGGAACATCAGATTCAGGTCGGGGATTTACCCAGACTGCCGCAATGGAGCACCTGGATTGAGTTGGGCAGGGATGACGCGGGTCGGGTGACCATCGTGGAACAGGATCGGCGTGTGGTGAGTGGTTATCCGTTGGACAAGCTCCATTCCTTTGCTCTGGATTCCTGCCTTCGCAGGAATAACACCGAAGAGGGTTTGACCCAGGAGCAATGGTTTCCACAGGAGCAAGTCTCGCTGGGGCCTCCGGAGATCCTGCGGGATATCCGGTTGGCGGCGTTGACCGTGTATCCGGTCCGAGCCTGGACATCAGACGGCACGTTAGAGATCACATCGCGGATGCTGATTCGGATCGACCTTATTCCCGGGGCGGGGGTCAACCCGAAGACGAGTCCTGACCGACCAATCCCGTTTGGATTTGCGCGGTTGTACAATCAAATGCTGTTGAGTTCGTTGGATGATAGCCGGACTATCAGCGGGGACCATTTGATGATTATAACTCCGGACACCTATGCGGATGAGCTGGAGCCGTTGATTCAATGGAAGTTCGAGAAAGGGGTCAAGGTCACCTTGACGCGATTTTCCGACATCGGCGCGAATCCGAGCAATCCCAATATTATCCGCGACCATCTGTTGGATGTGTACAATCAGTGGAGCGATGTTCCTGATTTTGTGTTGTTTGTGGGGGATGAGACGCAGTTTCCGGTTCATAATACTTATACGCCTGATCCGGTGACGTTGTTCTCTTATTATTCGTATCCGGGCAATTTTATAGACGATAACTGGTTTGTGTGTGTGGAGGGCGGCGATTATTTTCCGGAATACTTTCAGGGGCGGTGGGTTGTCAATTCGGCTGCCGAGGTGGAGTTGTTGGTGCGGAAGGATTTGCTGCACGAGCGGGACTTGTTTATGCAGGATTCCACCTGGTTCAGCCGAGGAGTAGTGGCGGCGGACTACACCGAAACGTCCATGCGGGAGACGAAGTCTTATGTCAAGTATTTGATGCTGACCCATGGTTTTTCGCAAGTTGACAGCGTATTCTTCGGGGGTGCAGGGACGCTGGCAAATTATATCAATCAAGGGCGCAGCTACGTCAATTACCGAGGATCAGGATGGTATTATGGTTGGGCGGGGATTCCGTTCTATGTGGAGAATGTGGAAGGGTTGACGAATTACTTCAAGCTGCCGATCGTCACTGGAATCGGATGCGGAGTTGCCAAATTCGACGTTTCCGAGAATGGCTGTTTTGGAGAGCGGTGGATGACGTTGGGGAGCACCGGCAATCCTCGGGGTGCCGCCGGCTTCATCGGACCGACTTGGAACACGCATACGAGTTACAATGATGTGTTGGACAAGGGGATATATCATTCGCTGTTGGACACACTGAAGTTGGAATTGTCGCCGATTTTGGTGTCGGGCAAGATGGTTGCTTACAATCAGTTTCAGCCCTACTTTGTCCAGGATCCCAACGTCATCGAAGTCGTCCGGACTATGTTCAATCAGTATGTCAATCTGAGTGATCCGGAGCTTGATTTGTTTACCGGCATGCCATGGAGACCGCAGATCGAGCACCCGATCTATGCGATATTGGGCACGCACCCGATGACGTTCACGGTGACCAATGGCGCAGGTCAGGGGGTCGGTGGAGTTCGGGTGTGCGCATTTGTAGATACGTCGAGTTTTACGGTGGGGGTGACCGATTCGGATGGACAGGCGACATTGGACATCACGGTGCTGTCGGTCGAGGATTCAGTGCTGGTCACGGTAAGCAGTTCCAATGTGTTCCCCAGTCAGGTGACGATTCCGGTCAGTCCTTCCGGCGTTTTGGTGTTACACGATTCGGTGATGATTCGTGACGAGGCGCAAGGCAACGGAGATGGATACTTGAATCCCGGGGAACAGGTTGACTTGCATGAGATAGTGGTCAACTTAGGGAACGCGACGGCGATGGATGTCCATGCGACTCTGTCCACCGAAGAGCCGACAGTGACGATTACTCAGAACGAAGCCGGATACGGCAACATAGCGCCGGAAGATACGGCGGGGTCCGACCCTGATTACACCATCGACCTGGCGACCGATTATAGTGTAGGCGACGTCCTGGAATTCAACCTGACCATCCAGGATACGGGATCGACACCGTGGAACGACGACATGACGATTCCGGTGGCGACGCCGGATTTGGGATTGGTCGGGATCGTGGTTGACGACGGGAACAACGGTCGATGGGATGTGGGGGAGACGGTGGATTTGGTGGTGACGATGACGAATCACGGAATCCAGGGGATGCCTGAGTCTCAGATCATCTTTCGGACTAGCGATCCCCATGTGATCATCCACGATTCCATTGCGACCTTGCCGGCGGCGGATCCTGGGGACACGGTCGAGACTACCGTCGACCGTTTCAGAGTAGAGAGCGCAGGGAATACGATCCCGGAAACGGTGATCGATTTCTCGGTTGTGTCGTCCCATCAATTCCAGACGTACACGTTCAATCAAAGTTCTCCAGGGAACATTATGGTCGGACTCATCACTCCGGAAAGCCCCACACCCGATGACAGCTTGTACTATTTCGCCTACGATTCCCATGACACGCTGTACACCGAATGTCCCAGTTTTCCGTGGCGGGAGATCGCTCCGGCTCAGGGTGGTCCGGGAGAAGCACTGCCGTTCGTCCAGACCGATCAAACAATTCCTGTGGAGATCCCCTTCGAATTCCAGTACTACGGTGTGACGTACGACCACGTGAGCGTTTCTACGGATGGTTGGCTGGCGATGGGCAGCACGACGATCACCAACTACACCAATAGGACATTGCCCAACGTAGATGGGATTCATGCGATGGTCGCTCCATTCTGGGATGATTTGTGGCATTATAACAGTGAGCAGGGGCAGATTTGCACATATTACGACGGTGACCAGAACATCTTCCTGGTGGAGTATTCGAGAGTCGGGCATTACAGCAATGCCAATCAGCAGGAAACATTTGAGGTGGTATTCTTCGACCCGGCGGTGTACGAGACGGTCACCGGCGACGGGGAAATCATGTTCGTGTACCGGGAGTTGACTCAGAATGGCATCGACTATTCGACTGCCGGTATCGAGAGTCCAGCGGAACGGAATGGGATTCAATACAATTTCAATGGGGAGTATCCGGCGAGTGCATGCGGATTGCACAACGGACTGGTCATCAGATTCACCACCGATCCGCCGGAGCTAATTACCAGCGTCCCGCAACCAGCCCAGGAACCGTTGGTTCCGAGGGAATATGTGCTGGACCAGAATTATCCCAATCCGTTCAATCCGAGCACGATTATTCGGTTCGGACTGCCTGAGCCCGGTTTGGTGAGGCTGACGTTGTTCAACATCCTGGGGCAGCGAGTTGTGACGTTGGTGGATGAGCGCCAGGAAGCGGGATACCACCAGATAGTCTGGGACGGCAGGGATCAGGGCGGCGGTCTGTGTGCGGCGGGAGTATATTTCTATCAGTTGCGCGCCGGTGATTTTGTGACAACGAAGAAGATGGTGTTGTTGAAATAGGCGGCTGTCAAGCGAGGACGCATGACAGCACGGTGAATAGAGGGTTGTCAGGGGAGGACACCTGACAGTACGGTCAAATAGGGGGCTGTCAAGCGAGGACGCATGACAGCACGGTCAGCAAGGTGAGGACACCTGACAGCACGGTCAATCCTGGATCCCGCATCAAGTGCGGGATGACAACTGTCGCTGTCAAGCGAGGACGCATGACAGCACGGTCAGCAACGTGAGGGCACTTGACAGCACGGTCAAATTGGGGGCTGTCAAGCGAGGACGCATGACAGCACGGTGAATAGAGGGTTGTCAGGGGAGGACACCTGACAGTACGGTCAAATTGGGGGCTGTCAAGCGAGGACGCATGACAGCACACTCCAATCCTGGACCTACGAATTCTGTTCCCCCCTTTCGTGGAAGGGGGGATTTCTTATTTAAGAATGATAAGCTTCTTAGCCTGGGATTGATAGGGAGTGGTTAGGATGAGAAAGTACGAACCCGTCGCAAGGGGGTCGCCATGGCTACCGGTGCCTGACCAGGTGATTAGCTGATTTCCTGCCGGGCGGATGCCGAGGTCTGTCGCAAGCACCTTGCGACCCAGGATATCGTACACGACCATGGTCAACGGAGAGGTCACCGGCAAGGTTAAATCGATCGTGGCGCTTCCATTCAACGGGTTAGGATATACGACCACCGCGAATGACGATGGCAGGCGTGGATGGTTGGACGGTTCGATGCGACCGGAGGATGGATTCCGGTAGTAATGGAAGCCTTGATCGACAATGCCGTGATCGCCGATCTGGTCAGTTCGGGTGGTCATGGTGTCCAGATACATCACGGCTGAGGAATCGCCACCTCGATCTACGACAGGACTTTGCGCGAATTGCCCGGATTCGATTTGGCTCAGGTAATAGTCTCCTCCCAAGCCTGAGGCAAACAGAGGGGGATCGTTCAGGATTTCGATGCCTTCCCAGCCACCTTCGATGTCAGAATAGGACACGTCGAAGGAATCGTCGAAGGCGGACATTAGTGATAAGTGCAGGGGGGCGGTGTTGCCATACACGATGCAATTCCGGATCACGGGATAGCTGAATTGATATGTGGCAATTCCACCTACGATCAAGATGGCGACGTTCCCGGCAATCGAACAATTGGCAATAGCGCAACCGGGGGAGCTTTCGATGTATATTCCGCCGCTGATGTCCGTGCTGTTCCCTGCGATCAGATTATTGGATAATTCGGAACCGGAGCCATTGAACAAGGCAACGCCTCCCCCTTTCGCAAGGGCGTAGTTGTTTTCGATGCGGTTGTGACACAAGGTCATATGTCCGGAAAAAGCGCAAATCCCGCCGCCGGCATAATTGGTGGAATTTCCGATGATGATATTTCCTTCAATCCATGGTTCCGAATCATCGCAGCGGATCCCGCCGCCGCCACAACCCCCTCAGCCACCTGGAGACGTATTGTCCTGGATAGTATTTCCCTTCACCACCGGATCAGAAAACGCCAGAATTGCCAGCCCTCCTCCCCTATCGCCGTTGTTGTCGATGATGGTGTTGTCCAGGATCAGAGGGTCTGAATACGTGCAGCAAATGCCGCCTCCCCAGTAGGCATGGCAGGAAGTGATCACATTATGTCGGATGGTGGGCGATGACTCGACACACAGGATTCCTCCTCCGAACGATTCCCCTTCGAGATAGCCGTTTGCGATTGTGAAGCCTTCCAAGACAGATAGGGAGTCTTCCTCATGATGGAAATACACGCCTCGGTCAAGATTCCCGCAGTCAATGATGGTTTCCGCGGCACCTCCTTCCGACCTGACCACGATCCGCTTCCCCAGGAAATCCAGGGCATAGTTATTGGGACCGGCATACGTCATAGGGGCAACCAGAACCGTGTCACCATGTTGGGAAGCGTTGATGGCTTCCTGGATGGTGGGATATTCGGAAGGGACACGAAGAGTGACGGAATATGCGACGGTGGTTATCGACCAGACGATAAGTGCCGCGCAGTATTTGATCCGAGTTCCGATCGTTTCTGACATCAGGATTGCCTATTCGACATGATTGGGTTCGACAGTAATCCGGGCGGCTTCCATATACGCACGCACCTGATAGTATTTCTGAGGCGCTTCAGGCGGTTGCAGATGCAGCACGTATTCGGTCAAGGAAGTTCGGTCAGTCAACCGAAAAGAGTCAATGGGAGACGAGGAAGAATATACCGCATAGCCATCGACGTGGATGGGCGACCCGTAAGCCGTGGCGCTGACTTCTTTCCAGGATAATCGGATCTCGGAGCCTTGCGTGACAATGCGGAGATCCTCCGGCGAGGCGGGCAATACGCCACCCTCGCCTTGTACCCTTAGAGATAAGGTATCGTTGACGAAAGCATCGGTGATGATCCGGATAGTATCCTGATGGAAGCCGTTTTCCAAAGGAAAGTAGCTGACCAAGAACCGGATTTGCTGCCCGGGCAGACAGGTGCTGTCGGTGGGTGGCGAGGTCAGGAAATGCGGGGGGCTTGGGGTGATCGACTGAAGATGCATAACATAGGTCCCGACATTTCTGATGTACACTGGCAGAGCAGCCGAGGAGTCAACGGGGACAGGACCGAAGTTGATCATTGAGGGTACGAGCACGGCGAAGGCGCCCAAGCCGGTTCCAGTCAAAGGAGCGTAACTGCAGCCTTCGTTGGTGGTTAGAGCCAGAACCTGGTCATAGATGCTGGCTTCCTGCGGATTGAACGCCACTGCGACAGAGCACATTTCTCCTGGGTGCAGGACTTGGTTGCTCGGCGCCCACACCACCGAAAAAGCCGAACTGTTCGTGGATGCACCCTGGACGACCAAGTCCGAAGATGGGGAGATATTTTCGACGAACATGGAAAGGGTATCGGAATCGAACACCGGCAATTGGGGAAAATTCAACACAGGTGGATGGTGGCTGACGAGCTCTGCCATAGGGAGTTCCCCCATCGCAAGTTCCAGTGCTTGGAAGGCGGGGCGGTAGTACAGGATCGCATTGACGAAGTTGTCGAAAGTCACTCCGGCAGGGAGATTAGTATTGTAATATACGGTGATAGTATCCTGGATTAAGTCTGGCAGCTCGTCCATTTCGATGTGGACGAAGTTCTCCGGATCATTGCTGGTCTCATGACCTTGATGGGAATATACTATCTGCTGGTTCTGGCTGGAGCCGGGGAGTTGGTCGTTAATCGGGATGACGGGTGCGTTGCCCTGATAGGCATATCCCCCTTCGTAATAGAGTTGATAGTAGTTGCGGATGGTGATGTCAGGATGGGTTCCACAGGTGTTGGCAGGCACGACCACGTACGGGGTCAGGCTGATCATATCATCATAGGCGCATCGGTCCAGAATGGGTTCGTTAGGAAAGGAGTCGTCGGGACCGGCTGAAAGTGCGACCGAAAGCATGCCTTGATGCAGCACAGTGTCAAAGCTGTGTACCTGTACTGCGAAGTCATCGTCCACAAAGTCAATGAATGCCCGATGAGCGGCGTGGAATACGGATTGAGGATTTCGGGAAGGGTCGGACAGGGACTTGTTGTTGTTATATTCTCCTTCATTCGTCCAGAGGACTTCGCGACCGGCGCCTGCTATCATCAGGAATCCGACGTCGTACATTTCAAAGACGTCAGTGCCGACGTAGGGGCTGATATAATCATCGGCGGGGTGCGGCATTTCGGCGATGACATTGGGTCTAGATGCGGAAGGGGAATATACGTACACCCCCCAGCCATAATCGAAACTGCCCCGGACATCATCGGTGGTATCATCCGGGGTCAATTGATCATCGACATATTCTGGATTCAACACTTCTCTTAGAATGTAGTATTCCGCGTCATCATCAGACAGAATGACGAATTGGTAGACGGAGTCCAGGCTGGAAGCTACCAGGCGGTCGTCCACGGACAGCGTGTCATTTTGGAGCAGAGCCCAGAAGATATCGTACCAGGTTTCTATGAGCTGGTTGCCGACGGAATCATTGGGGATCAAGGCATATTGACCGAACCCGTTGGTCTGGGGATCGAGTTCGATCGGTCCATAGTCATTCAATCCAGGGTTGGCTATGCCTTCCGAGATATGACTGATCCAGTTGTCGTAGGCACAACCGGGGCAGCTGCCTCCCAGGAATCCGCGAAGCGTTCCGGTTTCGTGCAATATCTCCGCTCGGAGACTTCCGTCAAGTGCCGGAAGCAACATCGGCGCCAGGATCAAGACGATTTTGACGAGGCATCTCATTTCCCGCCTGACCATACGATTGCTTTTCATGGCACATAATCATTGATCAACAGACGTGACCTTATAGAATGCCTTTGGCATCTGATTCAGGACATCGATGTCCACATACGACGTATCATTAGCTGAGGTTTCGGCGATCAGGTACACGGGGCTTACGGAAAAATCCGGGGAAACACCTCGATACACGCGATAGTGTTGTGCGTAGAGCACCCGGGACCAAGCAAGGAATATTGACGATTCCATATATGTCATTACGCACAGGTCGGTGATGGTGCTCAGCGTGGGCTCAACACCGATGACACGGAGGTCGTCAATGTTCCAGCCACAATATTGCCAACTGCCATCGGTGGTTCCGATGCCGAATCGAATTCGGAACACGGGATTTTGGTCGGCTTCGTGGGAGACGTTAATGATGTGCTGCGTCCAAGCGCTCTCATCTATGGTTTCAGTGGAATTCTGCCATTTCGTGACCCAATTGGCGCCGTTGAAAACCTGGATGTGAGCGTGATCGTATTGATTTCGCTCCACGCCCAACCATTGCCAATATTTCAATTGCACGTTGACATAAGATGAGCAATTAATCACGGGCGAGGTCAGCCAGTATGTATCTCCCAGGTTGGCTTCGTAGTCCCCGTCTATTGCAGTCAGATCGTTGCCGACCAGCATATTGTCAATGCTGGGCGTGTGGTCAATAGCAGGATCGGGACCGCCGTAGTTGTCGTCCCCGAGTCCGCCCATGGCAATTCCTCGAGTCCATTCGCCCGCCAAACCATACCCCGTCCAACCGAGATCCTGGGAGAAGTCATCGGAAAAGATGTCCACCACGATGGCACCTTGTCCCTTGACTTCCAGCGCAAGCGTGTCGGTGGAGTAGGTCTGGACGATGATATACATGGTGTCCTCGTAGGTCCCGATATCCAGGGGATCGAACCGGATATAGAGCGGAAGCTGCTGCCCATCGTCAATGAGGCTGTCCGGGATCGCAAATGGCAGGAAGGTGAAGTGTGGAGGCGCATCGATCACCGCAGACAGACTCATGGCGAAATTCCCGATGTTTTGCAGATACACTGTGGTCGTATCGATTTCGGTCACGGACACCGGTCCGAAGTTGACGGACGGCGGCGCCAATTGTGCCACACCGCCCAATCCGGTTCCGACAAGCTGGGTGTGCCTGCATCCGATGTTGGTGGAGAACGTAAGTACTCGCTGATAGTTGTAAGGACCTTGGGGGTTAAAGACAATGGCCACCGGGCACTCGCGTCCGGGAGCGATCAATGATCCGATGGGCGCGGACACGACCAAGAAGACCGGATCATTGGTATAGACGTCAACCAAGTTGAGCATTTCAGTGGCGGACTGATTCCGAAACCAAACGACCAGGGTGTCCATGGCATACACTGGGGTCTGAGGAAACATCAGGGGATCGGGAACGGCGCCGACTACCTGCGCCATGGCGACGTGTGGCAGCGCACGCTGCAGAGCCTGGAACGCGGGATGGAAGTATGCGATAGCATTGTCGTAGTTGTCAAAGGTCACCTGCCCAGGGAGGTCGGTGCGGTAGTACACGGTGATGGTATCCTGGATCGGATCCGGCATTTCGTCCATTTCGACATGGAGGAAGTTCTCAGGATCCTGGTATTCCCGAGTGCCCGCATTGGAGTACAGCGCTTGCTGATTCTGCCCGAAGCCGTAGAGGTCATTGGTGGTCGGGATTACCGGCGCTGTTCCATGATAGGCATATCCGCCTTCGTAGAAGAGTTGATAGTATTGCCCGATGGTCACATCGGGATGATTGCCGCAGCTATTAGCGGGCACGCACACGAAAGGTGTGAAGCTGATCATGTCGTCGAAGGCACACCGGTCAAGAACGGGCTCATTCGGAAAATCATCGTCGGATCCGGCAGAAATCACCAACGAACGCTGACCCTGGTGCGCCCCGGAATCGTAGCTGTGGAGTTGGAGGGCAAAATGGTCGCCATGGTGATCCACAAAGGCGCGATGAGCGGTGTTGAAAACGGAATTATAGACTCTGGAGGGATCGGACAGGGATTTGCTGTTGTTGTATTCGCCCTGGTTCGTCCAGAGGACTTCGCGACCGGCTCCTGCAATCATCAATAATCCAGCATCATAGGTCTCGAACACATCTACTGCGATGAAGACGCTTACGTAATCGTCTTCCGGGTGGGGAGCTTCGATCAGCACATTAGGTTGGGCTGCTGACGGAGCGAACACAAATACGCCCCAGCCATGAGTGAAGCTGCCTCGAACATCGTCAGTGGTGTCCAACGGAGTCAACTGATTGTCGTAGAACGCCGGATTCAGCATCTCCCGGAGGATGTAGTACTGCCTCGAAGCGTCTGACAGGATAACGAGTTGATAAATCGAATCCAGTCCGCTCTGAGAGAGAAGGAATTCCGCCGAGGTGGTGTCACCCGTCAGAAAACTATTGAAGATGGAATACCAGATTGAGATCAGCGAATCGCCGGATGCATTGCTGGGTATCTGCAGATAGCGACCGAAGCCGTTAGTTTGAGGATCTAATTCAGTGGGACCATAATTGTTGTAGCCGGGATTGGCGATCCCTTCCGAGATATGGCTGATCCAGTTGTCATACTCACAATTTGGGCAGCTGCCCCCCAGGAATTCTCGGAGCGTACCGGTCTCATGGATGATCTGCGCCGCTAAGGGACTTGCGATTAAGGCGCAGATCGTAATGACCATACATAGCCGTTTTGCACCATACGTGAGTTCCATCAATACACCCATGGTTATGTGATGGAAGGAGACAAGGTCTTTGCTTGCAAGTGCATGACTTCCAATCTTCTAATTTACCAAATTTTTCATAAAGAATCAAGGACATTTTCGGCAGAGGGATAATTAGATTTGTCCGATTTTTGGGGATAATTGCCAAAAAGTTCTGGACTTTTGATATGTTATACATTATATTTTAAGATTCTGATCCGATGCCTGGTCACATTCCTGGGAGGAACGGCTGGATCAGCGATCAGGAAACCACGGAAAGGAATCCATCATGAAGTACGGCGCCAGAAACCAGTTGACGGGGACGGTGACTGAGATCACGAAGGGCACGTTGATGTGCAGAGTGAAGGTCGATGTGGCAGCAGGAGCGACCATGAGCTCGGTGATGACGATCGAATCGCTGGATGATCTGGCGATCAAGAAAGGCGACAAGGTCAGGATCATCGTCAAGGCGGTCAACGTGCTGTTGGTCAAGGAATAGTCAAGTGAGCTCATTTGTGTCAGGTGAGGACACCTGACACCACACTTTAACGTGCTGTTGGTCAAGGAATAGCACCGCTAGTGCTGTCACACGAGGGCGTATGACAGCACGTATTCGATGTCAGGTGAGGATATCTGACACGACAACAACAGATAGCGGAGGCAATATGAGCAATGCAGATGCAACGGTGGCATGTTAGAGTGGTGTCAGGCGTCCTCGCCTGACACGAACTTGTCACACGATGTGGAGATAGAATGAGCAAGGCGGATGAAGCGGTGCGTTGCTTCGATAATGGGGTGGGATTCAATTGTTGCCAGTCGGTGCTGGCGACGTACGGCAGGGAGTTAGGATTGGATCGCGAAACGGCTTTGAGGCTTGCGACGACTTTCGGCAGCGGGATGGCACGGATGGGAGACACCTGTGGCGCGGTGACCAGCGCCATGATGGTGATTGGGTTGAAACACGGTCGAACCCGGGTCGAGGATGAGGACGCCAGAGAGAGGGCGTACGGATTAGTGCATGAGTTCATCACAAGGTTCAAAGCCCGCAACGGATCAATCGTATGCCGGGATCTGCTGGGCTGCGATCCCGGATCGCCTGAAGGACAGGCATTTCTGAAGGAGACGGGACGGCACAAAAGCGTGTGTCCCAAATTGATCAGGGACACTGCCGAGATTCTGGAAGATATTCTCTGACGCGATAGACAGCCAGGGCATCATGGATGCGGTGTCAGGTGGAAAACGCAATCGCCTGCCACCGGTTACAGTCACACGAGGGCGTGTGACTGCACATTGGAGGTGGTGTTAGGCGCCTTCGCCTGACACAATAGATGTGGTGTCAGGTGTCCTCACCTGACACGACAGGATAGTCGTAGGTTCGCTGGCAGACGCCCGCGTCTGCCAGCCATATTCGGTGAGAGGTTGAGACAATGGAGACATTGGAAACCATTCATACCCGGAAAAGCGTGCGGGAATTCATCGACAATAAGATTCCGCAGGAAGTCATAACCAGGGTTTTGGAAGCCGGCATCCGAGCGCCCTCGGGCGGCAACACACAACCGTGGCGATTTGTCGTGGTCACGGATCGCGCGAAAATGGCGAAGTTCGATCCGGAATTTCATCAGTCCTGGGTCGAGCGGGCGCCGGCGATCATCGTGGTGTGCGTCGATCCGCATGATACCTGGCAATCCTACGATGAGGACGACCATTTCTATCTATTCGATGCGGCGGCGGCGATCGAAAACATGCTGCTGACGATACATGATCTGGGGTTGGGCGGGGTGTGGGTGCTGAGTTGCAGCAAAAAGACCATTCGCAAACTTTTGGAGATTCCGAAGCACTGGATCATCGTCTCGCTGATCCCTTTCGGCTATTACAAGACCGACGATCAATCCGGTTTACAAACCGCCGTGACGGTACGAAGACCGCTGTCGGAAGTGGCATTCATTAACAGCGCCAAGACGGCTTATCCCGGACCGAAGGTCGAAATCCCGCTGCAGCGAACGGGCTTAGGCGGACCGTGACAGACAACAAATATAGACTGGTGGCATGGTCTGGACCATGCCACCCCACGGAGATATTCCGCCCTGAAAGGGCATGACAGAGTAGCCCGGGGCAACGCCCTGGGTGAGGGAGCAACACCGCTGTTCTTCCTACGCGGGGGGGAACAAAAGGGAGGGTGTATGCTCTTCATTGTCACCCGAATGAATTCGGGTGCCGAGCTAAACCGCGTCGTTCCAGGCTATCATGGTCCAAACCGTGACGGATGACAATTTCAGTGTTGTGGCATGGTCTGGACCATGCCACCCCAGGGAGATATTCCGCCCTGAAAGGGCATGACAGAGTAGCCCGGGGCAACGCCCTGGGTAAAGGGACGACACCAACAACCTCCCCCCTGCTACGCGGGGGGGAACAAAAGGGGGGGTAGAAGAGAAAGGATAATATGAACGGTTGTATTTTTTGTGAAATTCTAAAAGGTAAAGCTCCGGCGAGCTTCGTATACCGAGATGATTTGGTCAGCGCCTTTATGGACATTCAACCGGTCAATCCGGGGCATATTCTGGTGATTCCGAACAAGCATGGAGCGTATTTGAAGGATCTCCACCCCGAGGTAGGGGCGCAGATGTTCCGCATCGGGCAGAAGATTGCAGCGTCCTTGCGTCAAAGCGGGATCAAATGCGAAGGGATCAATTTCTTCGTGGCAGATGGGGCGGTCGCCGGCCAGCAGATTTTCCATGTGCATTTGCATGTCTTGCCGAGATTCGCCGGCGATGGCTTCGGCTTCCGCCGCTGGAGCTTCGATCAACCGACGCCGTCGAGGGAGGAATTGGAGGAGATGGCGGAAATAATAAAGAACAAAGTGCAGTTCTAATGCCGGAAAACATCGAGATCAAAGCAAGGGTTCGGGATTGGGAATCATTGAAAAGGAAGGCAGAGGAAATCTGCGGTTCACCGGCGGAGGTGCTGAAACAAGAAGACAACTTTTTCGAAACCAAACAAGGGAGGCTGAAACTTCGGGTATTCAGCGACGACAAGGGGGAACTGATTTACTACCAGCGGGAGGATATTCCAGGTCCGAAGCGGTCGGATTATCAGATTGTCCCTATCAAGAACCCGGTAAAAGTCAAGGCGTTGTTTAGTAAGACATTGGGAATCCGAGGAACCGTAATTAAATCAAGAACCGTCTATAAGAAAGAAAATGTAAGGATACATTTGGATGAGGTGGAGGGATTGGGGAGATTTGTGGAGATTGAAGTAGTGCTGCTGTCGTGCCATGACCGACTTCACGGGGAGAAATCAGCAAAGCAGTTCATGAAAAAATTGGGCATCAAGGAAACCGACCTGCGCGAAACATCATATATCGATATGTTTGAAGAAGTGTCAGGCTCGAAGGAATCCTAACTTACGCTTTGGAGACAGGTATGGCTTCAAGAGCTGGAGCGGGAGCTTTCCGACACCGTCAAGGGTGTAAATGGACAAAATTGCGGAAAAAATTAGATCACTGGATCAGATATTCAATGTCATAAAGGTACACATGGCAAAAGGAAAAGGTAATTGGGAGGTAAAATGGAAACCGCCAAAATGATTTTGGAATACTTAAAAATAGCACTCTCTTTCCCAGCTGTAATTGGAGTGCTAACAATCTACTTCATTAGTCTTTTTAGGCAAGATCTTTCCAGATTCATCAGCCGCATTGTCGAAGCACATGGATTCGGAGCGTCAGTCAAAGCGACAAGCCCCTCTGAGCAGCGAGAGGAAATAAGAGATTTGCCCCCACAAAAGCCGCTTGATATGATTGAGGAAATCATTAAGAATGATCCCCACGAATTCGCGCAAGAATTTCTCAAAGTATTCAACAGTTACTGGTTTGAGCGAGCGTACAATCTAATCTACGGCACTCAAATCTCTCTATTGGAACATCTTGCGACAAAAGGCATTGAAGGTGAATACTATATCAATCTCTATCCATTCTACCAAGAATTTGTTAGGCGTTCCAGTTTGGCATCCACACAAATAGCAGACTACCTTGGTTTTCTGAAAGAAGCCAATTTCCTTGAGTACTTCGGGGAAGATGTCTCATTACGGGCAAAGATATCAGCATATGGTCTAGATTTTTTAACGTATATAAAGGGACAGTATCCTACCTCATATGGATTAAGACCCTTCTGAAATATAAATAGGTCAGGATCGCAGGGATCCTGACCTACAAGACTGAATTCCGCATTCCGCCATAGGTGGACAAGCAAGTGCGGGATGACACGCGTAGGTGCCGGCCGCTGAGGGCTGTTACCAGCTAAGCCGTGCACCAAATATGGCGCACGATAAATCCGCCTGAGGCGGACGAGTCGGCGCCTACGTGAATTAGGACAGCACCCGAATTCATTCGGGTGATAAGGAAATGCACACAACCCCCCTTTTGTTCCCCCCTTCAATAGAAGGGGGGGAGGATTGATTCCCCCCCTGCTATTGCAGGGGGGGAGTAAGGGGGGTGGTATAGTCACACCATCCCGAACAGTCGGGATGGTGATAATACAAATCAGGATTTCGAAATTAGGACAGCACCCGAATTTATTTGGGTGATAGAAGATAGCCATGCAACCCCCCTTTTGTTCCCCCCTTCAATAGAAGGGGGGAAAAGACCTGGATTCCCGCGTACGCGGATCAGGCCCAGGGCAGGCAAGTGCGAGATGACAGAGAGGTAGCAGGAATGACACATCAAGGGTGGCTGTCGAGTACGGAGACTCGACAGCACATCATGAGATTGGTTCGCTGCGCACGCAATGACAAGTGCGAGAGATTCTTCACAGCCTTCAGAATGACAGGAGATTGCTTCGCTGCCCCCGGGTCAAGCCCGGGGCATGGCTCGCAACGACAGACCCCCCTTAATCCGCCTGAGGCGGACAAGTTCCCCCCCGAATAGCTGGGGGAAGGAAAACTGGATTCCCGCTTGCGCGGGAATGACACGAGATCGGACGCCAGAGTGTCGGGTGGGGACACCCGACACCACACGAATCGAGGTTGCTTCGCTGCCCCGCTAAAGCGGGCAAGGCTCGCAATGACAGGAGGAAACAATGGGACATTTGGTTGGAAAAGACGTTTACCGGAAATTGGGGAAGAAGATCGACGGGTTGACGGTCAGGGCGCCATGGAACGACACATTCTACCAGATCCTCAAGCATCTGTACACCGAGGAAGAAGCCGAGATCGTCGCCAAAATGCCCTACGGAATGGCAACATTGGCGCAAATCCAGAAAACCACCAAAGCCGATCCCGTCAGGTTACAGAACGTCCTGGAAACCCTGGCAGAACGCGGCTTGGTGATGGACATCTGGCTGATGGGCGGATACCGGTATATGGTGTCGCCGTTGGTGATCGGGATTTTCGAATTCACCATGATGCGCACCAGAGGGGAATTGCATTTCAAAGAATGGGGGGAATTGTTCCACCAATATTTGTCCGACAAGGACACGTTTTATCGGTCGAATTTCGCCCATGGGGAAAAGATTTCGGCACTCCGGACGTTGCCCTGGGAAGATGCCATCGATGATGAAGGTTTCGTGGAAGTGCTGGATTACGAAAAAGCCAGCGCGATCATTGATCGTTACGACAAATTCGCGATAGGAATTTGCTCGTGCCGCCATGAGAAGCTGCATGCCGGTGTCAAGAAATGCGACGTGCCTCTGGAGACCTGTTCCACATTCGGACCGGGGGCGGTGTGGATGGTTGAGCGGGGATTCGGCAAATCGGTCACGAAAGAAGAAACGCTGGAGAACGTGGCGAGATCGAAAGAATTGGGGCTGGTGATCACCACCGACAATATCAAAGATCAGCCGGGATTCTTCTGCCATTGCTGCGGTTGCTGCTGCAACATCCTGTTGGGGATCAGCAAGTTCGGATATCCGAATACTGTGGTCACGTCCACATTCATCGCGGATTGCAACGCGGAAAAGTGCTCGGAATGCGGGACTTGTGCGGAGGCGTGTCCAATCGATGCGATCGAAATGGCTGAAGCTGGCGGACCGATTGTTGACACCAAGATCTGCATCGGGTGCGGGGTGTGCGGGGTACAGTGTACCACCGGTGCGATGAGGTTGGTCAAACGGGAGCAGCGGGTTTTGCATCCGGAAGATACCATGGAACGGGTGATTCTGCAATGCCTGGAGCGTGGGACGTTGCAGAATCAGATGTTTACTGATCCCGGGCGGCTGGATCATAAGTTCCTGCGGGGTGTGGTGGGCGGATTTATGAAGCTGCCGCCGGTGAAGAAGGCATTGATGAGCGATGCGCTCCGGTCAAGGTTTTTGGGGGTGATGAGGAAGAGGGGGTAGAACAGAAGGCAGGGGCGTCAGGTGAGGACACCTGACACCACATCAACAGAAGGCAGGGGTGTCAGGTGAGGACACCTGACACCACATCAACAGAAGGCAGGGGTGTCAGGCGGGGACGCCCGACACCACATCAATCTGCAGGGTGAGGACGCCCGACACCACAGAAATCTCACGCAGAGCTCGCCAAGGACGCAGAGAGGAGACCCATAATGTGGAAAACAGTTCGCAGTGGGGCGACCATCAGCATGATTGTTCTGGTGCTGATGAATGCAGCGTCGGTGCATTCAAGCGGAATATTGACACCATCCGGTGTATCAGTGGTATGCAACGGCACATTTGAACATCAAAGACCCAACCCGAATGCCATGACGCAATCGGACAATGGGAGGTTTTGGTGCCAGTATGACATTGGCAGGGTAAGCGATGAATATAGGGAATTAGAGAATTTCCGGCTTTACGAAGGAAATCATCTGCTGTTTGGCATGGAGAATGTCCCCGGTTCGGATATGTACATTTCCAATTCAGGGATAGTGGCGTTCCTGGACTACTCGCGTCATTTTCAACAGGATTTGACCGTGCATTTCTATTCAAAGGACGGTGAATTCCTGTCCTCAGAAAGCTACACCGGAGCATTCTTATTTGGATTCTCAGCAACGGGAAGTTGCTTTGGGGTGGGAACACCTGCCGAGTTGAAAGTTGTTTCGGTGCCGAGGCACCGGATTGACAGGTACGCTAGAGGATTTCAATTTGATATTTCGGAAGATGAGAACATGGTGGCGGTGGCATCAGAGGGCAAGATTTCGGTCTATGAAAAGGGGAAATTGATCAGGGAAATACCGTCGGAATTGCAGTACACCAGAAAGGTGCGGATTTCGACGAAATACAACACAGTGGCTGCTATCGACAAGAGAAACCTTCAGGTGTATGCGCTCGGTGACGGAAAACTGATGTTTCGGGAGACCCTTGCCGGGAAGGAATCCTATCGGGACCTCATGTTTGATGACGGCAAGGTCGTCACCGGGATTCACTTTCGGGATGGGGAAATTTCCAAGGGGATAATGAAGACCTATGACCTTTCCGGAAGAGTGGTATTCGAGCGGGAGGAAGTAGCGAAAAGTGTTCCGGCGGGTCGCAGGCGCAGTAGTGACTTGATGAATCAACCTCCCGCCAAATCCGATTCCAGACAGGATCCGATTCCATGGATGTTTTCGCCATTTGACAGCATGCGCACGGCGTGGAATTACTATGAGCAGCACATGGGGGATGGGTATTCAGATTGGTCGTACTTGCATCAAGGGCTGGATTTGATTGTCCCGATCGCGGAACCAGTGTATGCGGTGGAAACGGGAGTCGTGAAGTGTGTACTGACCATAGGAGGTGGTAGTTACTGGCGGACTGCCATCAGCCCCGAGCAATCGCCTGGTTGGTCTGACGGTTGGCTTTATGCGCATCTGATCGAAAACACGATTCAATTTGAGGTGGGAGATTCTGTGCACATTCATGATTATTTGGGGGATATTGTCGAATGGTCGGGAGATTGGGGACATATACATTTTGTGCAGATACACGATTCGGGAACAGTTTGGTTCTATGATGATGATGAATGGGGAATCAATTTTAATCCATTGTTGGTGTTGGAACCGGATAGCGATTGGTCGGCGCCTGTGATTGAAGATGTGTTTCCCTATTCCAAATTCGGTTTTTGCATCAATGAGACCAGCCATTATCTTCGTCCTGACAGCTTGTTCGGGGACATCGATATCATCGCCCAGGTGGAAGATCATATTGGGTTGTCGGAATGGCAGCAACCGGCGTTCAGTTCGTACTACTGGGTCAACCAAGTTCCTGAGAACGTTACGATATTTCCCAGGACGTTGGGACATGTCCTCAATCACACCTATCCATTTTACGCTACGTCACACTTCGAATCGTATGCCACGGTGCTATACAAACGTGATGAGACACTGCCAGCGCCATCCTGGATGGATACCACGCGGAATTACTACCACATCTTGACCAACAACAATGGCGATTCGTTGATTGAGTTGTCGGAGGCGGACCTGGCGTTCCCCACGGAAAACTATCCCGACGGATGGTATCGCATCTTTGTGGAAGCATGGGACCAATATGGGAATTCTACAGTCGATAGCCAAGATGTCCGATTTCAAAACAGTACAGCGGTTCCGTCTACCGGTGGGAATAAGCCAAATGAGTTTCGACTGGAGCAGAATTACCCCAATCCATTCAACTCCGGCACTGTTCTCAACTATTCCCTGTCGCATTCCAGCATCGTGACGCTTTCGGTTTTCAACATCCTGGGGCAAGAAGTTCGGACGTTGGTGAATGGATTTCAGAATGCAGGCGAACATGAGGCAACATTTGACGGGAATAATTTGACAAGCGGAATCTACTTTTTCAGATTAAAAGCGCAAGATTGGAATCAGACCAGGAAAATGCTTTTGATACGTTAACCACTTCATACGTCAAGGAAAACACATGGCAAAGGATTTCTTACATACGATGTTGGGAAACACCGGCTTGAACGTGCATCGACTGGGATTGTCAACCACCTACCTGCCGGGGAAGAAGACGGTGCATCGGGCATTGGATGCGGGAATCAACTACTTCTTCGGGTTTGGCTTTGATACCCAGGTAGTCAAGGTAATGCGGGACGTGTTGCAGCAAGGACGAGACAAGTATGTGATTGCGACGGGGGCGTACAATCTGGTGTTGGGTCATCCGAATTTGCGCCGGTCGCTGGAGAAGCGGCTGCGGCAATTCAGGACGGATTACATCGACGTGTTTATGTATTTGGGGGTGACCAAGGGCAAGCAGTTGACGGATGACATTTTGGAGGAATTTACACGGTTCAAAGAAGAGGGGAAAATCCGGGCTACAGGGATGTCCACACACGACCGGAAATTTGCCGGCAAGATGTGTGCGGAAGGAAAGCTGGATACCGTGATGATACGGTACAATGCCGCTCATCGGGGTGCGGAACAGGATATTTTCCCCTATTTGGAAGCACATCATCCCGGGGTCATCAGCTTCACCGCCACCCGCTGGCGGTATTTGATGCGAAGACCGAAAGGTTATCCCAAAGACGGCAGAATTCCCACCGCCGGGGAGTGCTACCGGTTTGTGCTATCGAATCCAAATGTTCATGTCTGCATGATGGCGCCGACTGGTTTGAAACAATTCGAGAGTAACCTTCAGGAGATTCAGAAGGGACCGCTGAATGAAGAGGACTTGGAATTCATGCGTAAATTCGGGGATATCGTACATTACAAAAAGCATTATTTTATGGGGGGAACGTAGGCAAGGAGAAGCCGTCAGGGCAGGTCGCCGACACCAAATTGAATCACAAGTCAAGTGCCCCAAGGGGCAATTAGTCATAATACGGAGGTCATGTGTCATGAGAACAGTAATTCTTCTAGTAATCATCATCTTTGTGGCTCTTGTTTGCAGCTGCTCTAAAGGTCTGGCGCAGGTTGATTCCAGCAAACAAGAAGAGCTCGGATCATCTGAACAAATTGCAGTTCTCCGCGCAGAATTAAAGTTGATGGAGAGTTATAGCGCAAAGCTAATGTCAACAGTATATTGGTCGCTCGGTGTAGTCTCGACCATCACAATTCTCCTGATAGGATTTGGGTGGTTTGTGAATTTCAGAGTATATGAAAGAGACAAGGAAATCTTGCGTAACGAACTTGAATATGTTTTACAGTCGAAGATCGTCGAAATAAGGAACGAGGTTGAAAACGACATTGCGGAGCGCTTCGAAGAAATAAGTGAGGAGATAAATTCTGATTTCGAAAAAAAGACAGAACAAGTGGAGTGGAAGATAAGTAACTTATCATATAATCTCATGCGGATCGAGGCGGAACGATGGTATAGGAAAGATGTGATCATGAATGAATTCCGTGTTCGATGCGACATGCTCGAATTGTCTATTGACAGTAAGACCACATGGCAAATCTCTAGGACCTTAGATGACATGCGAGACACTCTGATGAGAATGAAAGACCAGCTAACATCCCGAAAGACAGGAATCAAACTGGATGCTGCTCTCATAGAAAGATACACTGAGGTGTCAAAGAAAGTGCCCAAGGGGTTTGAGATAGCAATATCTGACTTAGACACATTGGTATCTTCTATAAGAGCTCTGTGAATATAATTGGTCCATTGGCCCTCTCTGGTCTCTGTGTTGCCCTCAGGAGTTCGACCAACATGAAATTGACACACAGGATTCGCAATCACTGATAACGTGACGCCCCAAGTGATTCTCCTCTTCTGTCAGAAGGAAGAAGACTGGATTACTACCTTGGCACGAGTGACACCGAAAGGGCGGTTTCGAGGGAATGACAAGAAAGATCTGTTAGAAACAATTTATAAAATATAAGGACAAAACCATGAGGAAAATTCATGTCTGCTTCAGATCGCTAATGGCGCTGGTACTGAGCTTCTTGGTTGTCTCGTATGCGCAGGAACCGGCGCCACCAGTGGCGGAAATTCATGCCAAGGTGGATACCGTCTTCGGGCGGGTCATGGTCGATAACTATGCTTGGCTGCGGGACCGGGACAATCCAAAGGTGATCCAGTACCTGGAGGCGGAAAACGCCTACACCGAGGAGGTGATGAAGCCAACCGAGGCGTTCCAGGAAGCCTTGTTCCAGGAAATGGTGAGCAGGATCAAGGAAACCGACACCACGGTTGCCACCAAATGGGACGATTATTACTATTACTCCCGCACGTTGCAGGGGAAACAGTACGGCGTGGAGTGCCGGAAATTCAAGAGTTTGGATGCCTCAGAGGAAGTGCTGCTGGACGGCAATCGAGAAGCCGAAGGTAAGGAATTCTGGGACTTGGGAGTCTTCCGAGTCAGTCCCGATCATCAGCTTCTGGCGTTTGCGGTGGACACTTCGGGCAACGAGTTGTACACACTCCGGATCAAGAATTTGGACACCGGCGAGTTACTGACGGACGTGATCGACAGCGTCACCACCGGCTTCGAATGGGCGAACGACAACACGACATTCTATTACACGATTCCGGATGAGGCGTGGCGACCGTACAAGTTATTCCGGCATCGGCTGGGAAACCGCGTGTCCGATGACCAGTTGGTGTACCACGAGCAAGATGAGGCTTTCTGGCTGGATTTACGGAAATCCAAGAGCCAGGAATACATTTTCGTGGAGTCTGCCAGCGAAACAAGCTCCGAGGTGCATATTATCAACGCCAGCAAGCCTGATGGGGATTTTCGGTTGGCGCAGCCCCGGATTAAGGATGTGGAGTACTACCTGTATCATCACGGGGATTCCTTCTTCATCCGCACCAACGATCATGCCAAGAATTTCAAGCTGATGCAGGCTCCGGTATCCGATCCGTCGAAGGAGCGCTGGGTTGAGGCGATTCCGGAAAACGCGGCGGTCAAGCTCAACGGCGTGGAGATGTTCAAGGATTTCATGGTGTTGTACGAGCGGCAGGATGGGTTGAAGCAGATACGGATCAAGGAATTAGGATCGAACAAGGATTACTTGATTGAGTTTCCCGAACCAGTCTACGATGTCAATGGCGCGTGGAATCCGGACTATAACGGACAGGTGCTGCGTTACGGTTTTGCTTCATTTGTGACGTCGGAATCGGTGTACGACTACAACATGAGAACCAGAGAACGGGAGTTGAAGAAGCAGGAGGAAGTCCTGGGCGGTTATGATCCCACCAGATACGAAATCAAGAGGCTTTTTGCCACCGCCCGCGACGGAGCTAAGGTTCCGATCTCGATAGTTTATAGAAAGGACAAATTCACACCGGGGGCTAATCTTCTGTATCTGTATGGTTACGGAGCGTACGAAAGCAGCATGGATCCCGGTTTTCGACCGTACCGGTTCAGCCTGATCGACAGAGGCTTTATCTACGCCATGGCACACATCCGAGGGGGCGGCGAAATGGGCAGGCAGTGGTACGAAGATGGCAGGCTGTTGAAAAAGAAGAATAGCTTCTACGACTTCATTGATTGTGCGGAGTACTTGATCTCGCAAGGATATACGTCACCGGACAAACTGGCGATTTACGGTGGCAGCGCCGGAGGATTGCTGATCGGATCGGTGTTGAATATGCGACCGGACCTGTTCAAAGTGGCGGTGGCGGATGTGCCATTTGTGGACTTGATCAACACGATGCTGGATCCGTCCATTCCATTGACCGTGATCGAGTACGACGAATGGGGCAATCCGCATGAGAAGGAGTATTTCGAGTACATGCTGTCCTATTCGCCGTACGACAATGTCAAAGCCCAGAATTACCCGAATATTTTCGTCATGGCGGGGTTGAACGATACTCGGGTGCATTATTGGGAACCGGCGAAATGGGTGGCAAAGCTTCGGGCGACGAAGACCGATCACAACCTACTACTGTTGAAAACCAACATGGAATCGGGGCATGGCGGCGCTTCGGGACGGTATGATTTCATCAGGGAAATCGCTTTGGAATATGCGTTTGTGCTGGATGTTTTTGGGATACGGATTTAATCAACGACATAGAGACAGCGATCAATAATTTGTTTTGTTCGTATATCCACAGAGTTGCGGTTTTATAAGGAATGCGATCCGCAGGTGTAGTATCATCTATTTAGGCGTGGGATATTACTTGGCGGTTCAGATTAGCTTTCAGTGAGTTTTTTCGCAACGACCAGAACTACATATTATTGGTTAGCGGGTAGAGTAGCTGCAGAGGCGTGAGGCGTACTATGGTTCAGGAAACACTTTCTTTCATATTGCGGGTGCTGGGTGCAGAGTTTTTGGTATTTGGGACCATATACATCTCTTATAATCTTGCGTGTTTTTTATTAGATAGAAACTCGGTGACACTCCGATGGTGCGCGACAGCTGTAATCGGAATGTTTCTGGCTTCTGTAGGTTTTAATTTGCTGATTGCCATCGGTCTGTTCAACATGATTGCGGCAGCGATTTCATTGGGAGCTGCCGTTGTCATGGTTAGGGTTTTGGGGAATTCGTTTATTTCGTTCTTTGGAGAAGTCCGACAGGATCTGAGCCGGATCAGGAGGTATTATCAGGTGATTGGAAGGAGTTCGTATCGTTGGTTTTTTTATCTATTGCTATTTATATCGCTGTTAACGTGTCTGCACGCGACCATATTGCCGTTGCTGGGTTGGGACACGTTGACGTATCATGGGGTAAAGGCGGGAATGTGGGTACAGAATGGGGGTCCGACGACGATGGTGGCGCCCGGTGGTTGGGGACACTATCGCAACTTTTTTGGAGGTGGAGAAGCGCTGAGCGCATGGGCAATGCTGCCTTTCCACAACGATTTACTGGCAGGTTTCGTTGAAGCGGTGCAATGGGTGTTACAGGGAATTGCACTGTATGCACTGGGGAAAGAATTCGGGATTCGGATTAGGTATCGGTGGATAGGGGTCGGCTATGCGTTGTTCATTCCCGCTTTGTGGCTATCGGTAGGCAGCGGTTACGTGGAACCTGGATTGAATCTGGCGTTGGCATTGGGATTGCTCTTCGCGGAGTGCTTTTTGACACGGAAGAACGGCAGATTCCTACTGTTGAGTCTGATGGCATTTGGGGTGGCGGGGGGGATTAAGATCACGGCATTACCGATTCTGGCTGTGGTCTTTGTTATTCTATTTATCTATGGCATTACTTCCATATCACAGCAAGGAGGCTTGTGGAGATGGTATGCAATCGGAATTTTGGCAATTGTGATGACGGTCGGTCCTTGGATAGCGCGAAATATTCAGAGGACAGGATATCCACTGGCAGCAATGCCGGTTAAAGTGGCGGGAGTGACATTAGGGGAAACGACCAAAACGCTTGAATGGTATCAAGACCGACCAGGATTATCCAGTTATACCCTATGGATTGAAATCAGGGCGATTGCAGGTATGTTTGGCAAAGACTGGAAAGTCACTCCACAATTAAGCATGATCACATTATTGCCAATATTCCTATTCCTTGTCGCATTTTGCAAATTGCTGCGACGAAAAAAGGTAGTTATTGTTCTCATCATTGGGTATATATTCGCAACACTCGTAACCATCTATCATCCGGGTTTCTCAGTGGTTCGAATCCATTGGGCATCGGTTACTGGGCGGTTTTTACTCCCCATTATCTGCCCAGCGGTGATTCTAAGTTTTTGGGGAATCCGATCCCGAAGCCGGGCGGCGAATGTCTATGCATTTATATTATTGCTGGGACTTTTGTTTCATTTTGGCAGAGCATTTATCTATCACTGGGCTTGGATTGAACGGACTGCTGTGTTGATTGAAGCCAGTATCATCTTTGGCGTGATAGTTATCGTCGCATATCTCAGTAATACGTTTCCGAAGGCATCTCTACGGTTTGGTTCAATGGTCATAGTACCTTTGTTGCTATTGCCACCGTTACAGGCTTACCGAGACCATACTCGTGATAGGGTTATGGCACAAAGCACCGTGATACACTATGTCGGAAAGTACTGGCTGCCGGCGTCGAAATTGGTCGATACCCCTGGAAGATTCTGGAAAATTGCGGTAACGTCCGGTCCATATCAGAATGCCGATAATTGGTTTATGTATCCGTTTCTAGGGAGGAAGCTGCAGAATCAGATATGTTATATTCCGATTACAACAGACGGAAAAATCATCGACTTTGGACCGGAAGGAGCGCGAGAACGTGCGGGGAATTTTGAGGCATGGTTACGTCGATTATTCGACAAAGACATTACACATGTCATGAGTTTTCGACCGGCTTCGTTGGAGATGCGATGGATGGAGGAACAGCCGGAGGTGTTCCAGCGATTGGAAGGAGACGGTGTATCTTGGGGATTGTATCAAGTGGATGGAATGTGAACACCTTTGATATTGATAAAGGTGATGGAATCTTCTAAATTCTTAGATTGAATACATAGGAGTTCGGTATGTTGCATTACAAGATCGGTTTCGCATCACCGGAATGCTGAAATCCTGTGTGTCCAGATCATCAATATTTTTGTCAAGAGAGGGCGAGATGTTTCAAAGGATATCCAGTCCCCAAGTGAGGCAGTGTGGCTATAGCTATCACTTGGCCTAATTTGGTGACTGTCGTGCGGATGCTCCTGGTGTTTGCGGTGGTGATCATGGCATACGGCCATACGATGTGGGTTCGGTTGCTGGCAGCGTTTCTTGCGGTATTGACCGTTGTGGGGGATTGGTTAGACGGGTATCTGGCACGAAAGCTCCACCAATCGACCACCATCGGGAGTATCCTGGATCTGGCGGCGGATCGGATCATCGAGAATGTGTTGTGGATTCTGCTTGCCAGTTTGCAATTGATCCCGATCTGGATTCCGATTGTGGTGGTGTCGCGAGGCATATTGACTGACGGAATCAGGAATTACGCATTGTCCTACGGGCATTGGGGTTTCGGAGAACGTTCCATCCACGAATCGCCCTTGGGCAAATTCCTGACCGGATCACCGATCATGCGCACGGGATACGCGTTGGTCAAGGCGTTCTCGTTTGGATGGTTGTTGTTGTGGTGGGCATTTTCCGGCTCCGGGTCAACGATTTTGGGAATCAAAGCTTCGGCGAATGGCGCGGTATTCAAGGTGGGTTATTGGGCGGCAGTGGTTGCCGCGATCATCTGTGTCGTGAGGGGAATTCCTGTCCTGGTGGAAGGGATCGGGTTAATCCAGAGGGCTAATCCGGATGGCTGAGCAAGTTATATTTTGGGACATCGATGGGACGATCGTGTCGTCGAGCCTGGAGAGGCATTTTCTCAAGTATTTGATCAGCCGTGATTTGACGCAGCCGTGGGAAATCGCGGTCAATCTGGCGGCATTGTCGGTCGAGCGATTCCCTCCGAAATGGTACCAGATCAAGTTGGCTTACCTGCGGGGAAAGCCGGCTTCCGATGTGGAGAAATGGATCGAGGAATGCTGGGAAGTCCGGATTCGGAACAATCTCTACCGAGGGTGTATTGATGCAATCCGCGGGCTGCATGATAACGGGGTTCGACAGGTGTTGATCAGTGGGACGATGCGACTGCTGGCTGAGCCTCTGGCGGATTACCTTGGAATCAACGATCTGATCGCGGGGGAACCGGAAATCCAGGACGGGAAATACACCGGGGCATTAACGGAGCCCCATCCGGTCGGTGCGAGAAAGCTTTCAGCCGCCGAGATTTGGCTTTCCGAACACGGCTATTCCTGGAATGACGCCTGCGCGTTGGGCAATCGGTGGTTGGATCATTTTCTGCTGGATAGAGCCAGGACAGCAATTGCAGTGCATCCGGACAAGCGATTGCGAAGGTATGCGCTGCAGAAATCATGGAAAGTGATTGACGACACGGATGCAGTTGATTCGGTTACGTCGGTCATCATGAGCCATAATCCATATTGACAATCGTGCCGTAATTTCGTACATTACGGGAGGCTTTTCGTTGGCATCACCCGATATGACATAGGGATTACGGACGACGCGGCAGACAAATACTAATCACGTCTTGAGGAGATAATAGAATGGACAAACAGGCGATGTATCGAATCGATTTTGCGGCGACGCTATGGGTGGCGGCGGCGCCTGGAGTTCGTTATAAGGTGCAGAAACAAGGGGGACGACAAATCCGATTGGTGGAATATTCCAAGGATTTTGCGGAACCAGACTGGTGCCGGAAAGGGCATATCGGGTACGTGCTGGACGGGCAGATGGAGATAGATTTCAACGGGACGGTGCTGACGTTCAAGCCCGGAGATGGGTTGTTTATTCCGGCGGGTGAGAAGAACAAGCACAAGATGACGGTGCTGACCAGGGTCGTCACCGCCATCCTGGTGGAGGATATTTAGGAAAAGTAGCAAGTTACAAGTTGGCAAGTGGCAAGTAGGTCGGGTTCTGGCGTAAGCCATGACTACGTCACGAAGAAACCCGACAAAATCATCGTGCTGTCATGTGTCCTCACGTGACAGGCAAGTAGATCGGGTTCTGGCGTAAGCCATGACTACGTCACGAAGAAACCCGACAAAATCATCGTGCTGTCATGTGTCCTCACGTGACAGCCGGTGGAGCGGTCAGGTGGGGACACCCGACCGCACACCAAATTCTTCCCCCCTACGCCAGTAGGGGGAAAAGAAGAGGGGTGAGGCAGCTGTCAAGCGGGGACGCATGACAGCACAGAACAACCCTATCTCCCCCCTGCTATGCGGGGGGGGAATACAAGGGGGATAGGATGTAGGTTGGGTTAGGGCGCAAGCCCGTAACCCAACATCTCTGTGCCAAATATCAAAGACTACAGGAATAGGCATATCAGGCAACAAAAGAGAGGTGGACCATGGAAGATCGCGTTCAAAAAATCTATTTCCAGGGGCTGATGGCGCAATGGTTCGACAAGCTAATGGAACACGAGTGGAAGGACATCGACTACTACAAGAACGTGGCGACTTCCCGCGAGGGATCCATGCTGGAATTGGGATGCGGGACGGGGAGGATATTGATGCCAATCCTGGCAATGGGGATGGATATCGAAGGGATGGATGTGTCCGGAGCTATGCTGGATATCTGCCGGGAAAAGCTGGAGAAAAATTTCCTGACGACGAAGCTGTACGAACAGAGCATAACGAGTTTAGACACCGGGAAGAAATATCGGACCATTTTCATCGCAGGGGCGGCGTATCGGCTGGTGGGGGATCTGGACCAAGCAATGACCAGCTTGGAAGCGATTTACCAGCATCTGGAGCCGGGCGGGATGTTCGTATGTGACCTGAATAATCCAGGCTGGAGTTTTCGCACATACCGAGATAACACGTGGAAATTGGGACGGACGGTCACGAACGAAAAGGGGGAGAGTCTATGGTACTGGTGGTGTTCGGAATACAATGTTCAGGAACAGGTGCAGATATACCGGACCAAGCATGAATTGTTCAAGGACGACATGTTAGTGGAAACCCGAATCGCGGAATCGACCCTCCGGTGGTATGGCAAGTACGAATTCAAATTGATGTTGGAGAAGGCGGGATTCGTGGATGTGGACATGGAGGCGGTGGATATTGTGTCCGGACCGGGGCGGGATATGGTGTATCGGGCGTATAAGAAGAAGTAGCAAGTTGACAAGTTGCAAGTTGGCAAGTCGCACGGGCATCCTGCCCGTGCCTGGCATTCACAGTGCTGTCATGTGTCCTCACGTGACAGGCACGAGAGCGGTCAGGTGGGGACACCCGACCGCACACCCAATACCGAATCGTGCTGTCATGTGTCCTCACGTGACAGATTTCCCGTGCTGTTAGGCGTCCTCGCCTGACAGATTAGTCGAGACATGGCAAGGACCCTATCTCCCCCCTGCTATGCGGGGGGGAATACAAGGGGGGGTAGGATGTAGGTTGGGTTAGGGCTTGAGCCCGTAACCCAACATCTCTGTGCTTTTACCATGCTGTCGTGTGCCCTCACGTGACAGCCACGAGAGCGGTCAGGTGAGGACACCCGACCGCACATCTGGGGTGGTAACCTTCGAGGCGGGGGATGGGGTGTTCATCCCTGCTGGAGAAACACACAAGCACAAGGCGAGGGCCGTCAGCAAGGTGGTTCGGTTGGTAATGGTGGAAGAAGTTTGAAAATTAACACGCGTAGGGGCTGTTCCCAATCTGTCGGGAACATGCCCTTTGTTAGCAAGTTGTTGCTGAGGGATGTCTCACCCGGTAGGATGGTTATCAGCAAGGTTAAAGTGGAAAATAGTGAAGGGGAACCCTAATGAAGAGTATAATTAAATTTATTTGGGAAAACAGAACATGGCTGTTTTCCGGAATAGGCGTTTTCATACTAGCCTATTTATATAAAAGTTTGAAACATCTGCACACTGGCAAAAAGAGCGAAATGTCAGAGGACGATCAAGCACCAATGGGGAGAAAGATAGAACAGAATAACCATGAGGAAGTGCCGAATTTATATCCAATATATAGGGTGGACGCAAGACCTCTCTCGGCAAAAGAGATTATTAGCATTGTAAAAGGAGCTCCCCTCTTACAGCAATCTGATATTAAGAGCCATTATTGTGGCATAAGAGTGAGATGGGTAGGAAAACTGGTTTCTATGAAACCAAGTGAAGGAAAGACGGTTCGAATACTAATCAACTGTGGAGAAGAATTTCATGACTACTCCTTTAGCAGCTTCGATGTTAGCAGGATAGATTATCCAGGGTTGGGATTGCTTAAGGAAGGAGACAGGCTCGAAGTGGAGGGTACCATTGAAGATATTGATCTGCCAATTATAAAATTGAAAAATGCAAGGATCGCATTTTAGATTGCTTTAAAGTTGGGTCAAAGATGTCATTTGACAGCATAATTAATCAAACAAGAGGGGACAAAAAATGAAAACGACCAAATTGGGATGGGTCAAATGGGTCATGATAATCATTTTGATACCTTTTTTAGTAGCTTTAGTCGCAAACATAATAACATGGATATCCACCAGGGAGAAGGTGGAAGTGACGTTTAAGCTCGAGGGTTGGATTACAATTGGGTCTGTGAAATTTGGGGACTTAGAGGATCTGAAGTTGATGTTGGGCACACAACCAGTGGAGAATATCCTGAAACTTACGTGGAGAGTGACCAATTCTGGGAAAAAGGGTATTAGTAGTTTTGAAAGTGGCCCATTTATAGAGTTTCCAGCTGGGTCAGAGGTGGTTTCGGCATATGTCACCGATCCTAGTCCCCTGCTGAAGATAGCAAAAAAAGTCACTTTGGAAGACTCTCGAATAAAATTAGATTCACTAGGGATATTCAATAGTAATGACTTCTTCAAAGTAAACGTCTACATCAAAAATATCAAAGACGAGAAGATCACGCCTGACTACTTTGAAGAATGGAATTTTAAAGGAAAGGCATTAGATCTAAATATCGTAAAGGATATTTCTACCATGAGGGCTGAAGCGCAAAAATCAAAACCACTATCCGATATAGTTGAGGCCTTTATTGTTACCGCAATATTACTCGCTCTTTTTATGTTCACTCCTGAATTATATAGCGTTATCAAACATAAATTCAAAAAAAGCCTCAGAAAATAGCACAAGAAACAATAGAACAGAAGAATAGGAAAGAAAGAAGTTCCTGAAATAAATAAACATAGGTTGCATGATTCTCCACGATAGCGGATCAAGAACGTTGTCAAAACACTCGTCAGCGATTAGGATGCAGTAAACACTATCTTGCGCAGGAGATAATATATGGCGAGGATCATTAGGACTGGGATGGTGCAGTGCCATAATGCGTTGAATGAGCCGGAAGAGGGGATCGCAAAAATCCGGCAGGCGGCAATCGAAAAACATCTGCCATTAATCGAACACGCCGGGAAGCAAGGCGTCCAAATCATGTGCTTGCAGGAATTGTGGTTGGGACCGTATTTTCCGGCGGAACAGCATCCCCGTTGGTACGAGGTCGCGGAACCGGTGCCCAATGGACCTACCACCAAACTGATGCAGGAAATCGCCCAGAAGTACGCGATGGCATTGGTGGTGCCGTTGGTGGAAGAAGCCATGACCGGCGTGTATTACAACAGCGCGGTGGTGATCGACGCCGATGGGTTGGTGCTGGGCAAGTACCGGAAACATCATATTCCTCATTGCGCGCCGGGATTCTGGGAAAAATTCTATTTCAAGCCGGGCAATTTGGGGTATCCAGTGTTCCAGACTCAGTATGCCAAAGTCGGGGTGTATATTTGCTACGACCGGCATTTTCCCGAGGGGGCTCGGATTTTGGGATTGAACGGGGCGGAAATTGTGTTCAATCCGTCGGCGACGGTGGCGGGATTGTCGGAACATTTGTGGGAATTGGAAATGCCGGCGCAGGCGGTGGCGAACCAGTATTTTGTGGGAGCGATTAATCGGGTGGGAATGGAGCCGCCCTGGAATATCGGGGAATTCTATGGGAAGAGTTATTTTTGCAATCCGAAGGGGCAGATTGTCGCGCAAGCCAGCCGGGACAAGGACGAATTGTTGGTGGCGGATTTGGATTTAGAGGAGATTTTGGAGGTCAGGAAGGTGTGGCAGTTTTTTCGGGATAGGAGACCGGAAAGTTATGGGGAGTTGACAAAGCCATAGGAAGTGACAAGTAGCAAGTTACAAGTGGCAAGTGCCCCCCCTTAATCCCCCCCGCATAGCAGGGGGGAGATAAGGCATGGGCAGGATGCCCATGGGACGAAAGGCTCACGCAGAGACGCAAAGGACGTAAAGGAAGAAGGAAGTGTCAGGTGAGGACACCTGACACCACAACAACTCTACCCCCCTTTTGTCCGCCATAAGCGGATAAATTCCCCCTACAATCCGCCATAGGCGGACAAGTAGCAGGGGGGAATCATGGGCAGGATGCCCATGCGACGGGATTGGATCCCGCATCCCCGGATCAAGTCCAGGGCAGGCAAGTGCGGGATGACAGAAAGGGAGAAGCAGATTCTTCACTGCGTTCAGAATGACCCCCCTTTTGTTCCCCCCTACTGTCGCAGGGGGGAAGGGAAAGATGGGATTCTTCGCTTCACTCAGAATCAAAAGACGCTAAGGATTGCTTTCCAAACGGCAGCAAGCTGCCACGTTCCAAAGAGGAAGAGGCAATGACCGGAGAAATGACGCTGCGCGACCGAATCGTGGGAGTGGACAGGAAAGTGCCCCTTTTGGACGGCAGCCTGGCGACCTATATCAATTTCGACAATGCGGCGAGTACTCCGCCGTTCAAAGTGGCGTTAGAGGCGGTGAATTCGTTCATGGAATGGTATTCCAGCATTCATCGCGGGGCGGGATTCAAGTCGCGATTGGCGTCCGAGGTGTATGATTCCAGTCGAGCGGTGGTAGCTGATTTCGTGGGGGCGGATCCATCGAGAGATTCGATTATATTCGTGTCGGGGACGACGGACGCGATCAATCGGCTGGCGTTCAATTTCGCCTACTTGTTGAACCCGGGGGAAAAGGTGGCGATCAGCGGGATGGAACATCACGCCAACGATTTGCCGTGGCGCAGATATGGGAATCCGGTTCGGGTGCCGGTCAGCGACGAAGGGATCATCGATCCGGATGATTTGCGGACGATGCTCGAGAAGCACAAGGGGACTATCCGGTTGTTCGCGGTAACAGGGGCTTCCAATGTGGTGGGGACGGTGGTTCCGGTGCATGACCTGGCAGAGATTTGTCACAAATACGGCGCCAAGATTTTGGTGGATGCGGCGCAGTTGATTCCTCATTGCCGGGTGGATATGAGGGCTCACGACGATCCGGGCCATATTGATTTTCTTGCGTTTTCGGCGCACAAGATGTATGCGCCGTTTGGGTCGGGGGTGTTGATAGCGCCCACGGATCTGCTGAACCGCGGGGATCCGGCGATATGGGGCGGCGGTGCAGTGGCGACAGTGGCGGAAGATGAGGTGGTGTGGTTGGAGGGACCGGAGCGCAACGAAGCCGGCAGCCCTAACGTGGCGGGAGTGGTTGCAATGACGGCTGCCATGAAGGAATTCAAGAGCATCGGGTATGAGACATTGCAGCGGATGGAGGAAACCTTGACGAAACGGTTCTTCCAGTATGCCAACACCCGACCCGAGATCACCGTGTATGGGATAAGCGATCCGAAAAGAGTCCAGGGGCGTCTTGGTGTGATTTCCTTCAATATCAAGAACGTACATCATGCGTTGGGGGCGGCGATATTGAGTTACGAGGGCGGGATTGGGGTGCGTAACGGATGCTTCTGCTCTCACATCTATATTCTGCAGTTGCTGCGAGTTCCTGAGGAAGAGCGTCGGATATTCCGGCGGCAACTTCGGGAAGGGCTTCATTCCAATGTTCCGGGGGCGATTCGGGTCAGCTTTGGGTTATACAACACGCCAGAGGAATTGGATAGATTGACGGTGGTATTGGACAGTATCATCGAAGGTCGGTACCGAGGTGCGTATCGGGAGGATTCGGTAGAGGGGTCGTATCATCCCATGGGGGGACCGCCGGATTTCCGGCGATATTTTGACTCATGGGATTTTCCGAAAGTCCGCATGCAGCGATAGTTTTTTGCCCCACCCGAAGGAACTTTTTCATCCCTATCAAGTTAACAGGTTATGACGTTTTGGAATGACCGGCAATGCTCCCTTCAGGGGCAAGTTCGAGATTTCCCTGGGGTAGTCGTAACTACAAGCAACTTGAAGGAAATACAATGGCTGTCAAGCGAAAGACAACTGCACCGCAGCCGGTTCCGATCCCGGAACCGACCACTGACCTGCAATTCGCAGACAAGGTGATTCGGTCGCCAATCCCCGTGGTGTTGTTGGTCTGGGCGTCTCGATCGGAGAATTGCGCCATCATGGAAAAGGAGATCCAATACATTGCGCCGGCGTATCAGGGGAAGATCAGTTTCATGAGCATCAACGCGGACAAGAATCCTGAGACGTTTGGGCGGTATGGGATCCGCAGCGTACCCACCTTGCTGTTTTTTCGGAATCGGCGGGTTGTGGACAGAATTGTGGGATTGTGGTACGGGGGGGCATTGAAAGCCAGGATTGATCGGCTGCTGGAGCTGGGTCGCGCAGACTTTGCTTACCCGGGACCGAAGAATTTGGCACAGTGGGCAAAGGAGCACCGGATCTACCGAACACCGCCTTATGTTCACTGAATGTTGAATGTTGAATTTTGAATGTTGGATGGAATTGCACTCCGTTTTCAAAGCAGCTCTCCGCTCTCCCCTTTTGACTCGTTCCCGAATTTCGGAAAAATGCTTGACAAAATCTCCGATCTTCACTATATTAGCAAGTCAGTGTCATCTGAGATTGCTTCGCTGCGCTCGCAATGACAGAAAATCGGCAGAACTCTGTTGGCATACAGTTTGTTGCCGTCGCGCCATCGGGTCTGACGAACTGCACTGAGAATCGGTAATCGAATCAGGAGGCTGATATGCGCCGGATCGGCTTGGGTATTTTTTTGTTTGCGATGACATGTGGATTATTGCAGGCGGCAGAGGGTCAACGAGCGTCGGCGGGACTTCATATGGGAATACTGGTCCCGTCGTTGAATCGTCTACAGGATTCGGACGTTCTCAGCAATTGGAGATATGACGTAGGGTGGGGATTGGATCTGAACTACGACGTGTCACGGGATCTTTCGTTGGCGGTTTTCTACGATCTTTATCCGATGCGCTATCATGGATTGGCGGATCGCAGTGATGTTCGGCTGGGAGCCATCACCGGGCGCGTGGGGATTATTCAGCACTTTGGAGGCGAGGTGCATTATAACTTCGTCCATTTCGATAGCAATGCGGTATTCACTGGGGCGTCCTACGACTATTTCCTGGCGGATCAGACCGTTTCCGGAAGTTATTTTGAGGGGGCGGAGCAAATCCAGTTTTCGGAAACAGCCAAGCTGGACAAGGGAACGATTGGAGTGTTGATCGGTATTTCCAGTCAGCTTTCCTCGCATGTGAGTCTGGTATTCCGACTGAAGCCGATTTTTTACTGGTGGAACGACCGGAGTCAGATACAGTTCATCACGGCTGCCGCGAATCTATCGATCGGGTACATGTTTTGACTTAGGGGGAATTACATACAGACCGGCTTTCGAATAGCACAATCAGAAAAGGCCGGGTGAGACGCATGTCTCCCCGGTTTTTTCCTGCAGGCATCAAGGTGCTCTCACAGGAGCTCCCGGGTGCGGGCGCGTTTGCGTTTATTCTTCTGAGGGACGGTCTGAGAAGTCCGGTCGTTTCCGATCTTTTGGAGGGAAGGCTTCATTCACTCGGATGACGCGCCCGAGGAATTCTGTGCCGTTAAGCGCTTGCTTTGCAGCCTCGGCTTCTTGCGCACTTTCCAGCTCTACGAAGCCGAATCCCTTGCCTTCGATAATAGTGACATCTTTGACGTCACCGTAGGTGCCGAACAGTTGCCGAAGTTCGTCGGCAGTGCAGGAATACTTGAGATTTCCCACATAGAGTTTGTTGCCTTCCATCGTCACTCCTTTCAAACCTCTTGATGCCGGTTATGCCCTTCTAGTGATATCAATTCCACGGGTCAAATGTCATTCAAACAGCCATGACCACATGGCAAAGTCTGCTCCATCAATCGCGGTTTAGACTGCGTTCCGGGCACAGACTCCCTGCTGTGTTGGTAGCGATGATCTTTAGGTGCGCCTGTCGTAGCTTAGTGAGATAGTTCCACGATGGTCACGCCGTAGTCGCCTTCTTCCGGACGACCGGGGCGGATTGATTTGACCAGGGGATGATCTTTCAGGAACTCGGTGATTTTGGAGCGCAGCGCGCCAGTGCCCTTGCCGTGGATGATTCCCACGGAAGACCAGCCGGAAGTGTATGTGTCCAGCAGGTACTTCTCCACGACGGGCAATGCTTCGTCGGCAGTCATGCCCCGGATATCCAGTTCACCGCCGGCGCCTTTGTCACCCGCCTCGATTTTGATCTTGACACGGTCTTTTTCTTTGGATGGATCGACATCGACCAGCACCAGTTTGGCGCGATCGGTCCAGAGTTTTACGCTGCCGATCTCCACCTCAAACTTCTTGCCCTGCTGTCTGGCGACGATGCCGATCTCATCGTATCCCTCAAGCTGCACCCGGTCACCGATGACTATATCACGGCAGGGCGCTTTTCTCGGGGCGGTTTTGGCTTTCCGCGGCTCAGTCTTTTTGATTTGCTCTTCGATCTCCTTCTTGATGGTTCTGACGGCGGCGTGCGCTTGCTTAATCGCTTCCGACGACGCCTTGCTCTCCTTGATCGCACGGATGCTGGATTCGATGCGGCGGTTAACGTCCTTCAGCAGCTCTTCCGCCTCCGCCAGCGCCGTGCGTTTCAGCGTGCGTTCTTGTTCCTTCAGCCGTTCGGTGTGCTCCTGGTACAGTTTTTTCAACGCATCGAATTCGGAACGTCTCAAGGAGCTTTCGCGACGTTCCTGCTCGGACTGCCGGATTTTGTGGGTCAGATCGGAGATCAGTTGTTCCAGGTTGGCACGCTCGGCGCCCACCAATTCGCGGCTTCGCTCCAGGACATCTTTGGGGATGCCAACCCGTTGGGAAATTTCGAAGGCGTAGCTTGATCCCGGAATACTGGGTCGGAAGCGATAGGTCGGCGTTAACGTATCCTCATCGAATTCCATCGAGCCGTTTTCGACGCCGGGATGCTGATGGGCAAAGGTTTTCAAGGATCCGTGGTGGGTGGTGATTACGGACAGGGCTTTTTGGTCAGTCAGCCTCTCCATGACTGCCATGGCAAGAGCGGAACCCAGCGCTGGATCAGTGCCGGCACCGATTTCATCGATCAACACCATCTTGGAGGTCGATAGGTCCTCCAGAATGTGTTTCAGATGTGTCAGGTGGGATGTGAAGGTAGACAGGTCCTGTTCGATGGACTGCTCATCGCCGATGTCGGCGTATATCGTTTCCATGAAGGGGATTTCGGTGCCGGGATCCGCCGGAATCAGGACGCCGGAGGACGCCATTAGAGTCAAAATGCCGATGGTTTTGAGGGCTACAGTTTTGCCTCCGGCATTGGGACCGGTGATGACCAAGGTGCGAAAATCTATGCCCAATTCCAGGTTCAATGGGACCACTTGACCGGACTGCCGCTCTAATAACAACGGATGTCGGGCGTTGACCAGTCGAAGGCACTTGTTCGAATTCAAGGTGGGAAGATGGGCATTCCATTTCCGCGCCAGTTGAGCCCGAGCATGCAGGGAATCAATCACCGCAAGGACTTCCAAGGACCGGGAAATGGCTTCCCGTTCGGAAGCAACTTGCGCGGTCAGGTTTTTCAGGATTCGGTGGATTTCTTTGCGTTCGTCAATTTCCAATTGGCGGATGCCGTTGGCGATTTCCAGCGTTTCCAATGGTTCGATGAAGGCAGTCATTCCTGAAGAAGATTCGTCGGCGATGAGCCCTTTGACACGGGCGCGAAACTCTTCTTTGACCGGAATGACGAATCGACCGCCCTTGATCGTTATCAGGTTCTCCTGACAGTAACCGTGCTGTGCCCAGTCTTCGAGGACGGACGCCAGGCGGCTGCGCAGCCGTTCATGCTGGAAAACCATGGCACGACGGATTTGACGAAGCTCGGGCGATGCGGAATCCACCACTTGACCTTCGGGACCAATCGCTCGCCGAATCGAGTCCTCAATTTCCGGGAATACCTCCAGGCGGGATGATGTCTGGTATAGATCGGGGACATCTTCCCGGCGGTGATGGAAGAATGAGGACAAGGATCGGGACACCGCCAAGACTTCCGCGATTGCGAGCAGCGCAGGACCTTCCAGCACCGCCCCCTCCGCTGTCAGCACTTTCAGGTGGGGGCGGATGTCGCTCAATCCCCGGATCGGGATGGAGTTGTCCCGTTCCAGGACACGTTTCATCTGCTCCACACGATGCAGCTCGGATTGAGCAAGTTGCGCGGTGGGTAAAGGGATTAGCGCTCGGAGGCGTTCCGCACCCATGGGCGAGATGGCTCGACTAGCCAACATGTCCCGGATCTTATCAAATTCGAGGGTTGTGTACAATCTATCTTGGGTCATCGGTGCCCCCAGGTGGGCGTCCCGGCAGTCTTGAGTCGAAGACTTTCCCGGCAAGGCGATTCAGCAGTAGTCACGAGCGGAACAACAGCAGTTTCCAATCCTTTCAGCGCGTCATGAGGCAATTGGCTGTATTATTTTCAATAGTTGATCAACTTTTTGATGTGCGGTCAGTTTCCGATCATGTATCACATTTAAGATCAGGGCATGGTCCGACTGGATTTTGTCCCCGTCTTTGATTGACCCAGTTTGCTTAGGATTGGCATTGGATCGTCGGAAGAAATCGGGGGTCTTGGCTAATTCAAGGATCAGTTGAGGATCCAGAAGGATTTGACGGCAGATTTCTTGGTCGAAGCCTAAGTATACCAGTTGTTTATGCACTTTGTTGCGCGATGATCCGAGCAGTTGATCCACCATGGAGTCCGCGACGCCCCAGAAGGCGCCGAAGACCGGACCCCTGTGCGCTTTGTCGACGAAATTAGCTTTGAGGGGCGCAATGATCAATACCATCAACAGCAATACGATTAGAGCGGCGCTCTTGATCACGCCGATCACGGAGCCGCCAATCCGGTCCACTGTTCCAAAATTGGACTCTTTTATGGCGTCTTTCAATACTCGACCCAGGAATCCGAAGACCAATGTGATTATCAGGAAGACGAGGACTGCCGGAATCAAGCCTGCGAGCCAGGCGGGGAGATTAATTCCCAGCAAATGCGTCAGGGAGCGATGACCCCAGCCATACACGTAGTAGGCAGCAAAGCCCCCAGCCACAACCCCGGCAAACCCCAGGATTTGACGAATCAGCCCTTTGAAGAACCCGACGATCAAGCCAATGGCAAGCAGGACAAGGATCGCGATATCAAGGGGACCCACGACTACCCCCTAATTTCTTTCGGACGAGTTCTTGCACCAGTTTTCCATCCGCTTTACCGCGGACTTCTGACATCAGAGGCGGCATGACTTTTCCGATGTCTTTTGGAGTGGCGGCGCCGGTTTCGGCGATAATTCGCTCTATCACCGTGGTCAGTTCCTCCGCGGATAGAGCTTTGGGCATGTATTCCTGGATGATTGCCATCTCGGTTTTTTCTTTCTCCAGCCGTGTGATGGCATTGGCTATTTCGTAAGCCTCGATCGCTTCGCGGCGTTTTTTCGCTTCCCGTTGCAGCACCAGGATTTCGTCCTCGGACGAAAAATCCGCTCCCTTTTGAATTTGAGTATATTTCAACTGGGAACGGATCATTCGAATAACGTCGACTCTCACCTGGTTACGCTGTTTCATGGCATCCATGAGGTCCTGGGTAAGCCGGTCGCTAAGGGACACCTTGACCCTCCGTTATTCTTCACGTATGCTGGTGAGTTTTCTCATTTTTCGACGGGCGGCGTTGGATTTACGTTTCCGAGCGTCACTGGGTTTTTCGTAACGCTGGTGTTTACGAACGTCCGCCATGAGTCCTGCTTTTTCGCAGGATTTGATGAAGCGACGAAGTGCTCTATCAAACGCTTCGCCTTCACGAACTTTGATGTGAGGCATGTAACCCTTCAACCCTCCTTTCGGTTAGGTTAATCTCGATGTATTGAAGTACTAATCTACGCAATCCTCTGTTATTTTTCAAGGATTATTTCAGATTTCGTGGTACAAGCCTGTATCATGGGCATCCTGCCCACGACCAGCCACGGGCGGGACGCCCGTGGTACCAAAGTGTGTTTGTGCCGGAGACCGGACTTGAACCGGTACGCCCTTTCGGGCGCCACCCCCTCAAGATGGTGTGTCTGCCAGTTCCACCACTCCGGCAAAGCTCCAATCGGATTCAAAGGACGCGGATCAGAGGGAAGATGTTCGTATGACTTCGCTACGAGATCGTCATTCATCCGTGGACAAGAGATGGATGGCATTATCGTCGGGCCTATCCGATAGTCGCTCTTATGGTCATGGCGATGCCGGGGGTTCGGTTTCCGGCGATTGGCTTCCGCCGGCAGGAGGTGGAGCAGTCTCCGGAGCCAAGGGCAACGTCCCAGCCGGGGAACGGTTGATATCTTCTTGAGTCACGCTTCGCGGCTGGGTAGTGGTCTTCGACAGCACCGCCAGAATCATACAGTTGAGCATGAAGCCGACCGCCAGATAGATAGTGGCTTTTCCCAGGAAGGTAGCTGCTTGCCGTCCGCCAAAGACGGCAGATGATCCAATTCCGCCAAACGCGCCCGCCAAGCCGCCGCCTTTGGCAGCCTGCATCAGAATTACCATGACCAGACCAACGCTAATCAGTACATGGATTGCCAGGAACAAAGCAAGAATCATCGAAACCTCGTAGTTCTAAGTTCTACGTCGTCGTGACGACAGATTAAGCCATTAGCGATTCCGCTGTTTTCAGGATTTGGAGAAACGACGGTGCTTTCAGGCTCGCTCCGCCGATTAGGGCTCCGTCGATATTCCGCATACTCAGCAGACTCTGCGCATTCTGATCGTTGACGCTGCCACCGTACAGAATCGTGAGACTTCGGGCGACCTCAGGCGAATATTTTTCCTGCACCAAATCGCGGATGTAGGCATGGACTTCGTCGGTATCCTCCGGTTCAGCAGTCATGCCGGTACCAATCGCCCACACGGGTTCATACGCGATGATTAGTGCCTCAACCGCCTCAGCCGATAATCCCTCCAGCACGCCGGTGATTTGTCTCTTGATGACGTCGCGGGTTTTACCAGCCTCGCGCTCCTGGAGGGTCTCGCCGACACATGCGATAGGGATCAGACCGCTATCCTGGGCGGCTTTGATTCTGCGGTTCACCGAAGCATCGGTTTCGCCGAAGTACTGCCGGCGTTCCGAATGACCCACGATTACATACTGGCATCCGACCGCACGAAGCATCGGGGGCGACACCTCACCGGTATAGGCGCCCGCGTTCTCCCAATACACGTTCTGGGCACCCAGCCGATAAGCCGTGGATTCGATGGTTTTCGCAACGGTCTCCAGCGTGAGGAAAGGAGGACAAAGCACAGCGGTAGATGCCTGGATGATGTCGGCACCCTCCACCAGTTCCTGCGCCAATTTCCTGGCTTCGGCAACGGTCTTGTTCATCTTCCAGTTGCCTGCGATGACCAGGGGTCGCTCTTTTTTTCCCATTGCCTATTCCTATGACGGTCTATCTGATAGAACTGCGACGCCAGGAAGGGTCTTCCCTTCCAAGAATTCCAGGGAGGCGCCGCCTCCGGTCGATACATGACTGACTTTGTTGTTAAGTCCCAGTTGGGCAATTGCGGCGGCGGAATCTCCGCCACCAACGACTGTGGTCGCGCCAGCGGAAGTCGCATCGGCCAAGGCTTGGGCGATCGCCCGGGTTCCCTCCCGAAACGGTTCAAATTCAAAGACGCCCATGGGACCATTCCAGACAATGGTTTGGGCATTTCGGATCTGGTCCACAAAGGAGCGAATGGCACGGGGTCCGATGTCCAGCGCCATCCAGTCCGACGGAATATGGTTAGAATCGACGATCTTAGTATTGGCATCGGCGGCGAACCGGTCGGCGACCTTGCAGTCCTCGGGCAACCCGAATGGGATTCCCTGTTCCGTGGTATCCTGGAGCACTTTCTTTGCGACCGGCAATGTTTCAGGCTCGAACAATGTCTTGCCGATGTGTGCGCCCTGAGCTTTGACAAATGCGAACGCCATCCCACCACCGATTAAGAAGCCATCGACCCTGTCCAGGAGGTTTTGGATCACGTCGATTTTTCCGGAGATTTTCGCGCCTCCCAGAATTGCCAGCAGTGGGCGTTTCGGGCTCTGCAAGACCTGCCCCAAATAGTCGATTTCCTTACGCATCAAGTCGCCGCAGGCTCGAATCTTGAAGTATTTCGCGACTCCTTCGGTAGATGCATGTGCCCGATGAGCCGTTCCGAAGGCGTCGTTGACGTAGAGGTCGCCCAAGGATGCCAATTGCCTGGAAAATTCCGGATCGTTCTTTTCCTCTTCACTATGGAACCTTAGATTTTCCAATAGGATAACTTGTCCGTCCTTCAAGGAATTCACAAGGGCGCTGACTTCAGGACCGATACAGTCGGGAGCCATGGTCACGGTCGTTCCCAAAAGCTCTGACAGACTTTCCCCAGCGGGTTTCAGGCTATATTCCGGTTTCCGCTGACCTTTGGGACGTCCCAGATGCGACATCAAAATGACTCTGGCACCGCGTTCCATGAGCTTGCGGATGGTGGGGAGAGCGGCACGGATCCTGGCGTCGTCAGTGATCCTTCGATGCTCGTCCAGAGGCACATTGAAGTCCACCCTTACCAGCATCCGCTTGCCGGTGACTTCGATGTCGTCGAGGTGGAGTTTGTTCATGGTTTGATCCATAGCTGTCAGGTGGGGACACCCCACAGCACATTGCTTTCCGACCCCCCTTTTGTTCCCCCCTACTGTGTAGGGGGGAAGATCTTTATGACTTCCCGTGGTGCAGAGTGTCCTCACTCTGCGCCCGACCTGCAGTCTGTTCTATTCCGCAGGGTGAGGACACCCTGCGGCACACCATGCTATCAGGCGACTCGCTCGATTAGGTCGGCGACCCGGCAGCTATAGCCCCATTCATTGTCATACCACGCGATCACCTTGACCATGCAGTCCGATATTGTCATGGTCAGCTTGGCATCGAAGATCGAAGAATGGGGATTACCGATGACATCTTGCGACACGATAGGATCTTCGGTGTACTGCAGGATCCCCTTCATGGGACCTTCAGCGGCTTTCTTCATGGCGGCGTTGATATCGTCGACGGAGGGTTTCCCATCCACACAGCACACCAGATCCACCACCGACCCGTCCATGACGGGCACGCGCAACGCCATGCCGTCCATTTTGCCGTTCAATGCAGGAATGACTTTCCCGACGGCTCGGGCGGCGCCGGTGGAAGTCGGAATGATGTTCAACGCGGCGGCTCGGGCTCGGCGCAAGTCGGAATGAGGGAGGTCCAGGAGCCTCTGGTCATTGGTATAGGCATGTACCGTGGTCATCAGACCGTGCCTGATGCCGAACGAGTCGTTCAGTACTTTCGCGACCGGAGCCAAGCAATTGGTGGTGCAACTGGCATTGGACACAATCTTGTGCTTGGGGGACAACATGTCGTCATTGACGCCCAGCACGATCATGGCGTCGATTTCGTCTTTGGGCGGTACCGTGAGGATCACCTTAGAGGCTCCGGCATCGAAATGTTTAGCGATCTGCTCGCGTTTGCGGAAGATGCCGGTTGATTCTATCACGACCGTGACACCGTATTTTTTCCAGGGCAGGTTGGCGGGATCTTTCTCGGCTGTGACCGGAATGGCTTTTCCGTCCACGACCAGATTGTTACCATCAGCCGCGACAGCGCTGGGGAATCTGCCGTGGATGGAGTCGTATTTCAGCAAATGCGCCAGGGTTTTTGCATCGGTGATGTCGTTGATTCCAACGATCGCGACGTTGGGGTTCTTGTAGGCTACTTTGAAGACGAGCCGCCCGATCCGACCGAATCCGTTGATACCGACTTTTATCGCCATGTACTCCTCCTGTGGTGGATGTGCACCTAATGCAGATCAAAATCTGCTGTCGGGTGAGGACACCCGACAGCACACAATGGGCACTGTTCAGGATTGGCGGTCACACCTGACCGCACATTTTAACATATTACACGAGATCCTTCATTTCATTCAGGGTGACACCCCTTAGGTCCCCCCTACTCCGTAGGAAGACGTCAGGATCGCAGGGATCCTGACGTACTTTCCTGTAGGGGGGAAGATTTTGGCTGCCGGGTGGGGACACCCGACAGCACACAATGGGCATTGTTCAGGAATGGCGGTCACACCTGACCGCACATTTTAACATATTACACGAGATCCTTCATTTCATTCAGGGTGACACCCCTTAGGTCCCCCCTACTCCGTAGGGGGAAACTCGGCGGAATGCCTGTTATACAATGTTCCAATGAGTGCAGTTCCACGCGTTAGATTTTCGCCGACAATTTCGACGCCGACCCTACCGCTTGGAATGCCTTGAAGAATTCCTTGGCTTCCCGATAGGCGTGCTCTTCCAATGCTTTGCGATTGGATTCAGGGATGGCGTCGATTTCCGTCTTAAAGGGTTTCGTTGCCTCTTTGATGCTCTTACCTTGCTCCTTTGCCCACTGGTTCATTCGATCCATCAAGGGCTTGGGAAGGTGCTCGTGGGCGATGTTCTGCCACTGGGTTCCCACATTGCCTTTCTTTATTCCGCAATCCACGAATTTGTACATCAGGTGGAGCGGAGTACCGGTGATTCCGTGCTGCGCGATGTCCACGCTGTGTTTGTTGATGGCTTTGTGGACGTCGGTGGTGCGTTGAAGATCAATGTGCACCTCTTCGCCCGGCAGGTAATTGCCATGCTTGGAGCCGTTGTTGATTGCCAGCAGATTGGGATGGATGTCGTGATCCACCAGGGCTTCGATGAAGCTGCGTGCCTCTTCCACGGTAGTAATTTCGCCTTCGCTACCCACCGATTTGATTTCGCCTACTTCGACTTCCAAGCCCAGTCCAGCATCCACGATTTTTTTCGCCAGATCGGTAGTGATCCGGACGTTGTCGGGCAATTGGTTGAAGCTGGCGTCGATGGCAAAAGACGTGTAGCCGGCTTCCAGTTCGGCATCAATCAGGGCGCGACCCTTGCCGACGGCTTTGTCGGACGTGTCTTTGATCGTGATGTGGTCGCCGTGGATGACGAAGGGTTTAGTGAAGCCGGTGCGTTCGGCGTAGTCTACCACGGTCTCGAAGAAGATTCCCGGAGGCATGCCGGTGTATCCTCCGTCCACGTGCCCTTCCGACATCGCCAATTCGAAGGCAACCAAAGCATCCAGTTCCTGCGCGGCTTTCATGATCCCGGGGATAGCGTGTTTGATTCTGGTATTGCACGCCATAATCATGAAGCGTTCGTTTCGCATTCTGCGGAACAGCTCTTTGCCGTTGACCAGGCAGACTTTGCTCTTGCTGCCAAGTTTTGCCCGAATGTGATCGGGGACTAAGCTATAGACATCGCCCATGTCGAGGTCCTCCGAGCTACTGTTGTTCTCTATTCGGTGTCAGGTGGGGACACCTGACACCACTGCATCAGTTATCCAAAGAAGATTTCGGCAATTTCGTAGAGTTTCATGTCCACTTTCTTATTCTCCAGGATGGCTTCTTCCAGGTTGACCATGATGATTTCTTCGGAGCGTAGCGCCACCATTTTCCCGAATTGCTTTTCCTTCACAGCATCCACGGCTCTGACTCCGAAGCGCGTGGCGAGGATTCGGTCGTACGCGGTGGGAGATCCGCCGCGTTGGATGTGACCGAGGATAGTGACGCGGGTTTCGATGCCGGTTATAGCTTCTATCTTGTCACCGATAATCTGCCCAATTCCGCCCAATCGGATATGCCCGAATTCATCGACGCGGTCGGATTGGGTAACCACTTCCCCATCGGCGGATTTGGCGCCTTCCGCGACAACGACGATGGAGAATTTCTTGTGTTTGTGGCGTTTCATCAACGCTTTGCAGATTTTCTGTAGATCGTAAGGGACTTCAGGGATAATGATATAGTCAGCGCCACCGGCGATGCCTGACATCACCGCAATCCATCCGGAATTCCGCCCCATGACCTCAACGACCATAATGCGGTGGTGGGATTCAGCAGTAGTATGGAGGCGGTCGATGGCTTCCGTTACAGTGGACACGGCAGTGTTAAATCCAAAGGTGAAGTCGGTGCCTTTGATGTCGTTGTCGATGGTCTTGGGGATTCCGACTACTCTAATGCCCTCTTTGTGCAACGCCAATGCAGCAGAGAGGGTATCATCGCCTCCCACCGCGATCAGCGCATCGACCTCATAGCGTTTCAGGTTTTCCTCGATGCGGAGGAAATCATCACGGTTTCGCATGGGGTTGGTTCTGGAAGTTCCCAATATGGTTCCGCCTCGATGCAGAATCCCGGACACAGCGTACAGCCCCAGGGGTTCGACTTCGCCGTCGATCAGACCCTTCCAGCCGTTTTTGATGCCTAATACGTCATAGCTGTAAGAAGTAATGGCACGACGGGTGACTCCCCGGATTACAGCGTTTAGACCGGGGCAGTCTCCCCCGCCTGTCAAAATAGCTACACGCATAGGATTCCCTTGGTAGTCGATATGTGATTTCGAAACTTTAAATATACGTATCCAACCGAGTAAAGTCAAGGGAAATCTGAGCGTTTTCAGCGGGCATATCGCGCAGTTTCGACTTCAATCGTGGCGGTAAGAATCGTGACGATGGAGACCCGAGAGCCTTATTTATCTATATAATAATCTTGACAAAGGCAAGTCAAAATGTTATATTGTGTGCGATATCAATAGCCACACCGACCAAATAGGCAACGATTTATCGCGGCAAATCCGGCAAGTATTGCCACAAGTCACACCAAAAACAAGGAGGAGCGGTCATGGTTTACCCGAAGCGACTGATTATTTCAGTGATTCTGGGGATGATTGCGGGATTGGCATGCGCTTACTTATCAAAGCCATCCTTGATGGCATCGATGGCTGCAGCCATGGTACCTTCGGTGATGTGCAGCATTGCTTTGAATCGGACCTTTATCGGATTTATGATCGGGATTTCCGCCTGGCGGATGCATTGGGTACTCCACGGCATCGCCATCGGTTTCTTCGGTTCGCTGCCCATCGCAGCACCATGGATAGGTCAATCTGGTCTAACGGGTTTTTTCATCATGATGGTGGCAGGGATGGTTTGGGGATTCTTGATTGAGCTCTTGACCACGGTCGTGTTCAAGGCGCCTATGAGGACGCTGGAACCTGTGAAGGCGGAGCCGGCGCCGGCGGCACCGCCGCCACCGGCTACACCGACGGCATAAGGGATTCGAGACTGCAAAGATGGGCGAAACGCCCATGCCACGCGCCTACTGTGCTGGCAAACCAATCGTTTGCCAGCAACGGAATGCTCACGCTTGTGTCAGGTGAGGACACCTGACACCACATCGAACAGACACCCCCCTTATTTTTCCCCCCTGCAATAGCAGGGGGGAATTTTTTGCGCTGTCACACGACCCGTTTGACAGCACGGGCGCCGAAGATCCTTCACGGCGTCCAGGACGACCTGGTGATGATATTCCATGTCAGAATTCAATCACCAATCCACCTACCGGCAGAGTACTCCATTGATAGATTCTGTCCACATAACCGTATTCGTCATAGGAATAGTTCCAGATATTGTCACGGTGGTAGATGTTGATAATGTCGAAATACGTGACCAAGTTCCAATGGTTGAAGAAGAAGCGGCGGTCGATACGCAGGTCGAGGCGATGATAGGGCGGGAAACGGTCCGTGTTCCAAGGCTGGTTCTCCTGCACCACCCAGGCATGGATGTCACGGTGATAGTGCGGCATGGTGTAGGGGCGACCGCCGAGATAGCGCCAGCGCACCCCGATTTCCATTTCATCGGCTAACGGGAGCAGCCAGGCGGTGGCTTGATACCACCAGCGAGTACGAAGATGCTGATACCAGCTTTTCTGACCGAATCGGATCCGGTAGCCGCCGATCATCGTCAAACCGTGTCGATAGTCGTAGTCCCAATCGTAGTACTCGCCGGTGCGCGGATCGATTCCCTGGGCTTTTGAATAGGAATAGCTAATCGTGGCATGGTAATCCTGGCTGAATTTCTTTTGCAGGAAAAATTCGATGCCTCGGGATCTACCTTCGCCCCGGTTGACCAAGCGACCATAGTCGGTGTCAAACGGGTCGGCGGTAGTGCTGCTCAAACCGATGGGGACATCGTGGTAGTCTTTGTAGTATATTTCGACAGTCGCTTTGGTATCGGGTCTAAGGAGGACTTCGATTCCAGCCACTGCATGGCGCGTTTTTTTACTTTGTAAATCGCGATTCGCCGGATTCAAGGTCAGTTCATTATAGGACGGAGTCTGGTAGTGTACGCCATACGCCAGATTCACGGTGGCGTTTGGCGTGATCCGTTGCGATAGGCTGAATCGTGGCGACCAGGTAGTGACGCCGGTGTAGTCGAAGCGATCCCACCGATATCCGACGCGCAAGGTGGTTGAGGACCAGGGTGTGAAGGCATATTGCAGGAATGCTGCAGCTTTGTAGGAATTCACATTTCCGGACCCGCGCCATACATCGTAGGTCCGGAAGATTCCGATGATGGTGTCGTCTTCGGCGCTTGCGAAGCCGGTGTCCCAGAGGTACAAGGTGTCGGCATTCGCCCAACGGTCGATGTCGAATTGGACATACTTGACTTGCACCCCGCCGCTCAGTTCGTGATGGTCGCTGAGTTTCCAGGACGTTTCGAGTTTGGCGGATGACTCCGATTCCGTGGAGTTGTTGAAATAGCGGGCGGTTCCGTCGGGATGCCACACGTCCTGATTCCAATAGGTGGAGACGTTTGACAGCGTCAGATAACTGACACCGCCTTCGCCCCATAAGGATCGAAGGGTTCCGCCCACGACTAATTGATGGCTGTAATGGACGACGTGTTCCGCGCCGCGTGCGTACCCAGCATCTTCCTGGTCAGGTTCTATCGTGATGTAATCGTGACCATACACGCCGTCAAACGACAGGTGATGGCGGGGGGACAAGTCTATGTCCACTTTTCCTTGGAAATTGTAATATTGGGGCACTGCAGTCATGCCAATGTTCAGGATGATCAGGTCAAGATATGATCTGCGGGCGGAAAACATGAACGACGATCTGTTCTTGCCGATGGGTCCTTCCACGAAGATCCCGGCGCCCGCCATGCCCATATTCACATTGCCTTGGTATCTTTGGTCGTTACCCTGCCTCAAGTGAATGTCCATGACCGAAGACGCCTTGTCGCCGAATCTTGCCGGGAAGGCACCGGCATAGAAATCGACTTCCCGGACGAATTCGTTGTTCAGCATGTTGATAGGACCGCCGCCTTCGCCCTGCTGACCGAAGTGATTGGGATTGGGGATTTCGATATGGTCCATAATGAAGAGGTTCTCGTTCGGCATGCCGCCCCGGACGATAATTTCGTTCAATTGGTCGGAACCGGATACCACAGATGGCAGCACTTGTACGACACGCTGGACGTCCTCGACCGAGCCAGGATCGATTCGGATCTCCGCCCGATCCATATTGTGGACGCTGGTGGAGGCGTCCGGTTTATTCTCGAAATAGCTGGGGACGATCGTCACATCTTCCAGCGCGATCGGAGAAGGTTCCAGACGGATGTCGAGGACAGTACGATCATCGGGAGCGACGAAGACGTCGGATTTGACGTAGGTTTTGTAGCCCAGACAACTGAATTGGATATTGTGGGAACCGACCGGAATCGAGAGGATTTGGAATTTGCCGTCCGAACCTGTGGCAGCGCCCATAGACTGATCTTTCACCACCACGTTGACATCGGGGATCGGTCGTCCTGTGGATTGATCCAGCACCTGGCCTCGCAAGGATCCGGTGGAAGCGACTGCCGGGAGTGTGGGAAAATACATCACTGCAATGCAAGAGATGCAGACTTTGAGCACGAAATTACAGGAAGTCGGTAACATCATGAAATTTGTCCTACAGGATTTGGGGTGCCTCGGGCATTAAGATAGCACATTGTGCGCTCAAAATCAAGAGGTAATGCCAAAAAAGGTTGAGGGGCAGTCGTGAAAAAAATCACTTTTTCTATAATTTTGGGCGCCGGAATGAGTACAGAAGCCATAACTTAGTGTAAAATTGGGGTATCTATTATGTCTTATTCGACATATCTAAGTTCAATTGTGTCATAATATTCCAACTTTTTCATTGACTTTTTGCGTATATTGTCGTAAATTTCAACAGTATCGCAAACGCGTCAGCATTTTCAGGCTTTTGTTTCTACGAAAAGTCGTTTTTGGGGACGGCGTCGATGGATTTCTCTACGGTATATGCCGTTATTCTCTGTGGGGGGCAGAGCCGCCGGTTCGGTCGGGACAAGGCTCTGCTGACCTTGCACGGAGAGAGTCTGCTGGAGATTCTTGCGAGGACATTGCGTAGTCATTTCGACGACGTATTTTTTGTGTCGGATGTTCGTGACAAATTTCACGGAGTTGACATCCCGTATTTAGTGGATGAGATTCCCGGTCAGGGTCCCCTGGGCGGAATTTATACGGGATTGGGCGTGTGCCGCGGGGATTACTGCTTTGTGACGGCGTGCGACACGCCGTTCTTGGGCGGAGATGTGATTCAGGCGCTCCGGAATGAGATTCAGGGTGAAGATGTTATCGTGCCGCGCTATCAGGGATTGGTGGAACCTTTGGTCGGATTCTACGCGTGTCGATGCCGCGATGGCATCAGAGACGTCTTGCAGAGCGGGGAACGTCAGACGCGTGCGCTGTTGACGAAATTTCGTGTTCGGCAGGTCAATCTGGACGATCGATTCTCTGCTGAGTACTTGCGGAGAGTCTTCTGGAATATCAACACCGCGGCGGACTATGATGCCGCCAAGGACTGGCGATAGGTCACACATGCCCGATCCAGTGGAAACCATTAAGATTCTGCGGGTTACTAACGCCGCCAGGCAACAACTGACGGATGAGGTTGCGAGGGAAACCCCTCTCACTCTTTACGTCAACGACATCGAATTGGTCACGCTGCTATGCTCGCCCACAGATCCCAAGGATTTGGCTGTGGGATTTTTGTTCTCGGAGGGGATCATCTCTTCCGCTCGTGACATCTTTCGTATTTCAATCAACGAGTCGAAGGGGATCGCGTGGGTGACACTTGCCGATGGGGTCAAATTCTCGGAATCGGAATATCATCGCGGGCGGGCAGTGACGTCGGGCTGCGCCCGGGGGCAGACCTTTGCGCATTTGGCGGAGAAACTGGACATTCCGCCGATCAATGCGGGCGCGAAGTTCACCCGAGACCAGATCTTCGAGATGATTCACCGGTTTCAGTCCGCCGGCGGCGACGGGTCTCTATTTGCCCGAACCGGTTGTGTGCACGTGGCGGTGCTGATGAGCACCGAGGGCGTGGTCGTGTATCGGGAGGATATTGGACGGCACAACGCGGTGGATAAGGTCATCGGGCATTGCGTGCTCCACGGGATCGATGGTTCGGACAAGGCGATCATGGTTACGGGGAGGTTGTCGTCGGAGATGGTGACGAAGGCGGCGCGATTGGGAGTTCCCTTGGTGATTTCACGTACAGCACCTACGTCATCGGCACTCAAAATCGCCGACGAGGTTGGGTTGACGTTGATCGGATTCGCTCGAGGGCAGCGGATGAACTTGTACAGCCATTCTCAAAGAATCGGCCTGAATGGAAGCGACAGACATGAGTTATAGCGAAAGCGACAGGTTCAGGGCGGTGCGGGAACGGTTGGACTCAGTCTTCCTGGGATTGGATCGGTTGCGGAATCGGGACGGCGTGTCGGGGGAGTACCTGGATCTTCAGAAAAAGCTGATTGCGTCGCGGACGAAAGCGATTTTCAGGATTGCGAATACGCGGCGAATTGCAGCATCTCTCTCAAAGGAAATCACACCGGAGGGGCTTGAGCGTCCAGACTACCTGCCGCCGGTGGTAGAAGCGGCGGCATTGACGTTGGAGGAATTCGGGATTGCGGCGGAGCGAGGGGATTTTCCCGAGAAGATCAGTGGTGCATTGGTGGTTGTCAAAGCAACTATTGCAGCGGATAGGCAACTGGTAAGACGACTGGTCATCGTCTTGTTGAAACCTTCCCCTCAAAACGTCTCACGATTGGCTGGGGAGTTGTCGGTGGAGGCGGACGTACTGCAATTTCTGGGACGGGAGCTTCTGAAACCGTATTTCCACATGTTAGCTGCGATCCATTTTACCACGGAGACTGCGGAAAAATGGAATCAAGCGCGGTGTCCGATCTGTAGTGGTTTTCCGCACATTGCCCGGTTGGACAAAGAGGCGGGCGCCCGGTGGCTCAGATGCGATTTGTGCGACGTCGAATGGAGATTCGAACGGTTGACGTGCCCGTTCTGTGGGAATGCGGAGCCGGCAAATGCGAGGTACTTCACCGTGTGCGACGATGATGCAATGCGGGTTTCGGTGTGCGACAAATGCCAGTCCTACATTAAGACCTACGACGAACGGAAGTCTATCACCCAAGCGGATCTCTTGGTAGAGGACGTAGGATCATTGGCGCTGGACATGATTGCGCATCGGGAGGGATTCGTGCATACCAATATGGGTATGCGGTTTGATTGAGATCATGCCGCTGTCGGGTGAGGAGACCTAACCGCACATTTTCGAGCGGTGCTGCAGGGTGTCCTCACCCTGCAGACCAGCTGCTGTCAGGTGGGGACACCCGACAGCACATTCTCCCAAATTCCGAAGGAGTTCACCATTCAACATTCAGCATTCAAGATTCAACATTTCCTATAGCAACGGCACACAACAAGGAGAACGGTATGAGAGTGACCCGCAGAGGGTTTTTGCAGGCTTCCGGTGTGGCGACGGCTTCCACCCTATTCTTCGGACACATCGGGATCGATGTCAGCCGCACCAGAGCCTATGCAGAGACGCTCAAGACACGGTTTGCGACGGAGTCCACGACCATCTGCCCTTATTGCGGAGTGGGTTGCGGATTGATCGTGTCGACGGTCAACCGCAATGTCATCAACGTGGAAGGGGACCCGGACCATCCCATCAGTGAAGGAGGGTTGTGCTGCAAGGGGCAAGCGCTCTATCAGGTGGCGACCAGCGACCGACGACTGGATAAGGTTTTATACCGGGCGCCGGGCGCAACCGAGTATGAGGAAAAATCGTGGGAGTGGGCGATCAACAAGATCGCCGAACGCATCAAGGAAACTCGCGACGCCAATTTCATCGAGCGTGACTCCCAGGGTCGGGTGGTCAATCGTTTGGAGGCGGTAGCGGGATTAGGCGGCGCTGCCTTGGACAACGAAGAGTGCTACCTGTGGCGAAAGCTCGCCACCAGCCTTGGCATGGTGTATATCGAACACCAGGCACGGATATGACACAGCTCCACGGTCGCCGGTCTGGCGGATTCATTCGGTCGCGGAGCAATGACTAATCACTGGATCGATATCGGAAACGCCGATTGCATCATGATCATCGGTTCCAACGCCGCGGAGAATCACCCGATGTCCTTCAAATGGGTAATGCGCGCCAAGGAAAAAGGCGCAAAAGTGATCCATGTCGATCCACGGTACACGCGGACGTCATCCCGAGTGGATATCTATGCACCGCTCCGGTCGGGAACGGATATTGCGTTCATCGGGGGGCTGATCAGCTACGTGATCACCAATAAGAAGTACCACGAAGAATATGTCCGGGAGTACACCAACGCCACCTTCCTGATCGACCCAGCTTTTGGGTTCCAGGACGGAGTCTTCTCAGGATTCGAGGGTGGCAAGTACAACCGGGACAAGGCAGGGTGGAAATACCAAAACGATGCCAACGGCAATCCCAAGCAAGACATGTCGATGACGGATCCGAATTGCGTATTCCAATTGCTGAAAAAGCAATATCACACATACACACCTGAAATGGTGGAAGCCACCTGCGGCATGCCGAAAAAGACATTCAGACAGGTGGCGGAATGCTATTCGGCGTCAGGCGCCCCTGGCAAATCCGGCACGATTATGTACGCCATGGGAACCACTCAGCACACATATGGATCGCAGAACGTCAGATCATACGCGATCCTGCAGCTTCTGCTGGGCAACGTCGGCGTGGCAGGAGGCGGGATCAATGCGCTGCGCGGGGAATCAAACGTGCAGGGATCGACGGACTACGGGTGTTTGTACGACGTCTTGACAGGCTACTTGAAAACTCCCAGGGCGTCCAACACCACCCTGCAGGGGTACCTGGATAAGTGGACTCCAAAGACCATCGGCGGCGACGCAAGCGCCAATTGGTTGCAGAACACACCGAAATACACGGTAAGCTTGTTGAAGGCATTCTGGGGCGACTATGCCACCAAGGACAACGAGTTCGCTTATCAGTTCCTGCCAAAGATCGATGATGCCACCAACTATTCCCACATTGCCTTGTTCGAGGCGATGGATGACGGCAAAATCAAAGGATTGATCCTGATGGGACAGAATCCGGCGGTCGGCGGTCCGAACGCCCTGAAAGAACGTCGCGCCCTCGAAAAGCTGGACTGGATGGTGGCATGCGACTTGTGGCTGACGGACACCATGGAATTCTGGCATCGACCGGAAGTGGACCCCAAGAAGATCAAGACCGAGGTGTTCGTGCTCCCAATGGCATCGTCGGTTGAGAAGGAAGGGTCGATCAGCAATTCCGGCAGGTGGATGCAATGGCGGTACAAGGCGGCGGAATCTCCAGGGGTCGCCCAATCCGATCTCTGGTTCCTCGATAAGCTGTACAAGCGGGTCGCCGAGCTCTATGCCGCGGGTGGGACATTCCCCGATCCCATCGTCAACCTGATGTGGCATTACGGTCACGATGAGGAGCCGGATGTGCATTTGGTCGCTAAGGAATGCAACGGCTATGCGATGGCGGATACCGGACAGTACAAGAAGGGACAGCAGATTGCCAGTTTTGCCCAACTGATGGATGACGGAACTACCTGCTGCGGGAGCTGGATCTACTGCGGCAGCTATACCGAGAAGGGCAATATGGCGGCTCGCCGAAACAAACTGGACGCCGCGAACAACATCGGGCTCTATCCGGAATGGGCGTGGAGCTGGCCCGTGAATCGCCGGATCATCTACAACCGGGCGTCCTGCAATTCCAAAGGCGAACCTTATGCGGCGAATCGGTGGGTGATCAAATGGGACCCTGCGGCGAATGACGGAAAGGGCGGCTGGCTGGGCGATGTTCCGGATGGCGGCTTCGCGCCTGGAGCCAAATACCCATTCATCATGCTTCCGGAAGGTCGCGCCAGACTTTTCGGTACCGGCTTGGTCGATGGTCCATTCCCGGTCCATTATGAGCCGGTGGAGAGCCCGATTCAGAATCCATTGCACAAACAGCAGAACGATCCGGTCATCAAAATGTGGGCAAGCGAAATGGATGCGTTCGGGACTCCGGACAAGTACCCGATCGTGGCGACGACCTATCGCGTGGTGGAACACTGGCAGGCGGGTCAGATGACCCGGAATCTGACGTGGTTGTCGGAATTAATGCCGGACATGTTCATCGAATTGTCGCATGAGCTGGCTGCCGAAAAGGGAATCAAGAACGGGGATCGAGCCAGAGTAATTACTGCCCGAGGAAGTGTGAGCGGATATGCGCTGGTCACTCACCGGTTTACACCATTCCGATGTAACGGAAAAACGGTTCATCAAATCGGACTGCCCTGGCACTGGGGTTATTCCGGTATCGCCATCGGGGAAAGCGCCAACATCCTGACCCCCCATGTGGGCGATGCCAACACGATGATCCCAGAATACAAAGCCTTCCTCTGTGAC